>JAABUK010002691.1_pt1 | contig 31503 bp, 12 predicted proteins | sample 5559141 | NCBI WGS metagenome assembly JAABUK01 (sample SAMN10711869, study PRJNA513367) | rock metagenome | isolation source: Antarctica rocks | place: Antarctica: Victoria Land, Pudding Butte nord | collected 2016-01-03
ATGCTAAGGGTAAGGAGAGCAGGGGGAGAGGAGAGGGGGAAGGGGGAAGAGGGAAGAGGGAAGAGGGAAGAGGGAAGAGGGAAGAGGGAAGAGGGAAGAGGGAAGAGGGAAGAGGGAAGAGGGAAATGAATAGGTGAGATCCACCTGTAGAAACAGCCGGCATCAGTGACGAGATCGGTCACTCGAGGAAATGGCTACCTGAAGAGTCTTCTAACATGTTACAGATCATGGGGAGACAGATTGGAGGAAAGTGCCGTTGCATAATGCAACATTCTTCATTTTTATATATTTTTGTATGTGATTGAAACGTGACCGTATCCACTTCCGATACCCTGACTATTCTAACACTGACCTTGACCTTAAACCTGAAGTATGACAAGCAACACAAGTATGACGTCTATCAGCGCAGTCCTCTAGCGAGGTTGGGCAAACAACCTCTTCTGGTTCGAGCGATCGAAATTGTCTGAAACAGTCGCCTTTGGAGCAAGTTGATTAGAGGGAACGGCATCCTGGACCGGGTTTGAGTCAACAAAGAAGTGACCGTAATTCAAATTGAAGAGTTCCCTTGTCGACGACCTGAGCAGTCGTTCCGGCAGAGCCTTGGTGAAGACCCTTGAGATGACTTCCCTGCAAGATTCTGGGATGACACAGCCATGACAGTATACGCACAAACATTCATCCCGAGACAACGGTTCAACTGCAGAAGTTCAGATATCCGAGGAAATATGTGTGTACCCACAGTAGTCAATCACTCAACCTAGTGCGCACTGAAGACCGGAGTTCCTTCCTTGAGACGACGATGACTTGGAGAGGTCATGGGCAAGTGCCAGTGTGGAGCTAGGCGCAGAGCCACCGGGAGTTGCTATCAACCGCTCTCAACACTGAGCCATGACACCGGCTCTTTCCAATTTGTCGAAGCTCGGAACTGAGACAAGGTTGGGTTTTCAACAAATTGATGACCTGGATGCGTGTCGTCTGATGAAAGCTTGCACTTGAAGCAGTAATCGAAGTTCTCGCAATCGATGCACTTGTTCCAGGTGCCGCAAATCGCCTGCCGTTGATGAATATGAAGGACACTGCAGCATGAATGCGGAGCACGCTCACAATATCGCATCCGTCACAGGTGACGCCCTGCATCTTGCCATGGGCAACGATTTCGTCTCTCTGTTGAAAGGCGGTTGTTTTCAGTGTCTCCGCCGTATTCTGTGGGTCAACACCAATGGAAAGTACAGTGTGAGAGTATATTGCTTACCAATGCTGGAGTCCAGCCCACCACATCTCGGATGTTTTCAGGACTTGAACCAGTACTTGCATCGTGTAAGATCCTGATGGTGTTAGCCGAACCGTTTCTGTAAGCCCAGTGCAAGGCACTCCAGCCATCTCGGTCGGTACTGCTAGGGTCCATCTTTTGCTTGTCGAGAAGCCATTTGACTGCTCGACTGGATCCTCCCGCCGCGGCATGGTGTAGACAATTCCGGCCCTGCTTGTCCACGCCTAGCAGATTGGCCTTGTGCTTAAGTAGGACCTCCATCGTGGAAACTCTTCCCTCGGCCGCTGCATAATGCAGCACAGCCCTTCCCTGGACGTCTGTGTATCGTGGGTGAGACATCTCCGCCAATAGAACTTCGACGACATCCCTATAGCCCTCAAACAGCACCCTCTTCATTGCACGCATTCGCTGTTGTATCTCAAAATCAGTCACAGCTTCGTGCATCAATAGCTGTCGTATCACCCTATCATGTCCCGCTCGGGCGGCCTTTGAAAGAGCGACCTCGCCAATCTTCGATCGCAAGTGGACATTAGCCCCATGCTCCAGTAGAAGGCGGGCTATATCGGCGTAATCTTTGGCAGCAGCCTTTAACAGTGCGCTGATACCCGAAAAGTTCTGGATGTTGACGTCAGCCCCCGCCTCCACGACAAAGCGTGCAATGTTTCGACGATCAGATTGTGCAGCTTTAATGAGTGCGGTGTCCCCCAAAAGGTCTCGCAGGTCAACATCGGCACCTTCGCTAAGCAACAATTGCACGGAGTCCTCATGTCCAGCCTCCACAGCTTCAAGGAGTGCTGTCTTGCCAGCTACCCCTTGAGAATTGACGTCAGCCCCGTGTTCGAGGAACAACCGAATTAAATTCTCGTTGCCAAGCCCCGAAGCTGTCTGTAAGGCGTTGCCATGATGTCCCCCTAGTTGATTGACCGAAGCTCCCTTGTTGAGCAAGAGCCGCACAACCTGCTGATGGCCTCCCCATGTGGCTGCACAAAGGGCGTTGCCATGAGTTCCGCAATGCGCATTCACGTCAACACCACGCTCTATGAGCCACATCACTGCCCGACTCAGACCAAGCAACAACGAGATATAGAGCGGGTGAGCGCTATTGATATCATTAATGTACAACTCAGGACAAATGGTCTCAAAATAATAAAGGCGAATCCAATTATTCAAGGCCGCTATCTTCTTCGGCCAGAGAAGCTCCATGATCAATGCAGTAGTTCTCCCAGTGCTGTCTTCTGCCATACGAACATGGTTGAACCAATTGCTGGCAGCATAGCGAGCTAATGGATAGGATGTGATAGATACTGAATCAAAAGGTTCGACAGGGTCGATATGTAGGAGATATGCAAGACAATCTTCGGCTATCAATCCATTAGAGTCAATTTCTTCCAGGCCATATACCTTGCCTATTCCATGCCGGATCCTTTGTGAGAGCAGGAACTCTTTCACCGTAAAGTGTGCCAATCTCACGTACACTGGGCTGTGCTCATCATCCGCACCTTGTTGCACTCCATCTTCGTCAAGGTATACCACCTTCGGAATACGGTACGCATTTCCAACTGTTGAGATGAGACTGGAACATGGTTCCAGTATATCTTGTATGTCTGTGAACCGTCTTTCCGGGTCAAATCGGGGATTTTCCTCCAAATCAATAGCAACGACCTCGGCCAGCTCTTCGAGTTCCAGCGGCCTGGCAGAGAATGTCAGCCAGCGTAGGATCCTGTGTACATGCTGGGTATGGTCATCGTCAACGTTGGACAGGATGCGAGCATAAGTCTCATCCAAGGTCTTCGGCAGTGATGCTAATGTTTTGCGTAGCGCAGGGGAATTGAAACAGCTACTGAGAGAGCCAAGCTGGCATGCTACCCAGCGAAACCTGAGACTATATGAGCATACGAGTATTGACCTAGGTTATGCGGGGGAGTATCAGCATCGTACATGCCGTCCGCTTTGCTCATCAGAACGCTTTCGATCTCAAATCGTATATCTGGCTCGTTCTGCCATCTCTTGAGCTTTCGGTCGGATTGGAGTCGGTTACGTACATAGGCACGAATGTCAGGATTGACTAGCGCGCTTCGAAGATCGATTCGCCCTTCCTCCGTAGTCATTGATTTCATCGACGTCTCGATAGCTCTCTCATTTCGACTAGAGGCGAGTATATGCATGTTGGTCTCAGTCCACCCAAAGATTTCCTCGATATCTGCAAGTAGCTCCAGTGGTACCATACACTCATCGAGAGCATCAACGATGATGAATGTTTCTTCGAACGTGCTCATCATTCGTCGCAAGGTCACGAGTAGCGCGTCACACGTCGGTTGCCGCTCCCCATACAAACAAGATGAGTATAGAGATTCGAGTTCTTGAGAGGCTGCGGTGCCCTTGTGCATTGATAGCTGGCTGATAAAAGAACGAATCATGTTTTCGTGACGCCGCATCTCGACCGTATTAAAATCGAAGAAGAAGTACAACACAGCTGACTTAGTCTTATACTCAGGATAGCCGATCAATAGGTGCTCCACGATGGTAGAGGTCAAGATGGTCTTACCACAGCCTATGTGTCGTTCCGGAGTCAACATTTCGGTGATGCATAACAATTTACAGGAAGTTCGAAGCTCGTCACGTACAACTCTTGTGGGAAGATGTACGATAATTCAAAAGCAAAACAAAAGCACGCAAAGGTTCCAACAGAGCGGCTTACCAGGGATCCCATACAGCCATAGGCACGACCTGGACTTGCTTTTCCATCTTGTAAAAGCGTCACTGGTAATGAACCACGCACCCGTTTCCGAATGGCGATCTTTAATTGCTTTGTTGTAATTTAGTGAAGGGTCGGGGGCCCGAAGCCATTGACATAGCCTTTCACGTTTAATTGACAATTGTACTTGAGTAACATTTTCGCTGATCTGTTCGACACCATGATCTATAGCCTTCAAATCATGCATGATAGCCTTTGACAAAGCGATGTGATCATTCTGTCGCGCGAGGTTGAAAAGCGCCTTTTGCCTCTCGATAGCATTCAAAATATGGTAGATTTCATCTTTATCGAACGGCCACGTGAAGGCTTTACCGAGCTTCTTCCAGCCATCGACTGGAGCCAACTTCATGGTCAGCGCTTCTAGAGATGCCTTGAATTGTGCGAGCGGGCCATCAGGCAGGTTCAACGACTGCAACGTTGAGGACCAAGAGTCACCCTCTTTTGCTTCTTCAGCTTGATCTTGGAGAAGAAACAGCATGCCGTTGATACTGGACAATTCCAGAAGCAGTTTCTGGCGATCTTTTGGCGCTCCTTTGACAGAGTTGAGGTATTGAACGACCGTTGCTGTCTAATGGAGGACAGCGATGATACTTGAAGATACGCTGAGTGGATCCATTATTCCTACGGAGCTGGTCGCGGGGAGAGAGGGCAGGGTTTCAATCGACGAAGAAATATCATTGCAAGTCCAGAACGTATAGATATGTCAGACGACGCTAACTACCGTCACGTGATTCCGTGCTCAACGTTCCAAGCCTCTGTGGCTTTTGGACATTCTACCGAGTACAGCGTAATACCCTCCATAAAGCTTTCCAGTCATATATTGTCGCAAGAGTGACTGCAACCATGATGGCAGATCTATCGTGATGTGAAACACAATCAATACGCGGCCCTGTTGGTGAGGGGCTGTGAGGCAAGAGCTTGCCGCCTGCACTCAGCCTCCCTCGATTCTACAAGGGTAAGTAGGTATAATATAGTGTTTCTCACCATCACATCTCTTCAATCCCCTCTCATTGACCTCGTCCTTCTGCTCTTGCCCAATTCAACAGGTAGCATCCGTCTCTCCCTCCAACAATGCACACGCAATCAAGCCAGCTGCTCCCACAGCCTCTCTCCAAGGCACACGACGGCGTCTACCGCTCCTTCTACAACAACTCCACCGCCCCTCGCATCAACAGCAACGAAGTCATAGTCGAAGCCATTCGCAAACAATATCCTGAACTTCATCTCACCATCACTCCTACCTACAGCACCAATCTTCTCAACTATGCCGCCGCCGGCCACGCTTCAGCCACGCCCGTCGACGCTGACAACTCCATCACCGAGAACTTGAAATGGCGCATATACATGGCTCCCGCAAGGCGGTTGGATGGCGGCTCAGGGGTTCTGCTCGACAGCATCAAATTCGGCAAGTACATCTACAAGTGGAACGAACATGATTACTTGTTGTACAAAGTGGTTGGGAGTGAGTCACTGTGGCAGGAAGATATGACATACCTGCTTGGCACACCAGAGACGAACGACAGACTGATGCTCTCGGCTGGCAATTGGGAAAGTCAAGTGCACAAATCCGTCCTCGTCTTTGACGGCGGCTATTGGCAACACAGCGCCGAGCTATGGCAAGCGGTGCAAAGCGCGTATTGGGACGACGTCATCTTGGACGAAAAGATGAAAAGATCCGTCATTGGAGAAATCAACAAGTTTTTCGATTCCCGAGCGCGGTACCAGAAATTGAAGGTGCCATGGAAACGCGGGCTCATCTTCCACGGCCCACCGTACGTTATGTTTTCAATCTAGAATCCTTACCCTCTCCTAATTTCAATATCTTTCCCACCAAACCTCTCAAGACTGTGTACTCCAAAGCCTCGCCACACAAATGCTAACTCCAAACTCATCCAGTGGCAACGGAAAAACCATCTCCATAAAAGCAATGATGCACACCCTCTACGACCGCCCAGACCCAGTACCCACCCTCTACGTCCGCTCCCTCTCCAGCTTCCGCGGGCCCGAGTACTCCCTCTCCGAAATATTCACCAGAGCGCGCCGAATGGCCCCCTGCTTCCTCGTCTTCGAAGACCTCGACAGCATCGTCACCGACGCCGTCCGCTCCTACTTCCTCAACGAAGTCGACGGCCTCAGAAACAACGACGGTATACTCATGCTCGGCTCTACAAATCATCTAGAGCGACTGGATCCTGGTATCAGCAAGCGGCCGTCAAGGTTTGATAGGAAATATCTTTTTCCGGATCCGGATCTGGAGCAGAGGTGGCAGTATTGCGAGTTTTGGCGGAAGAAACTGGATGGGAATGAGGATGTTGAATTTCCTGCTCGGCTTAGCAATGCGATTGCGGCGATTACGAAGGGTTTTAGTTTTGCGTATATTCAGGAAGCTTTTGTGGCTGCGTTGCTTGCTATTGCTAATGGAGACGCTGATGATGATGATGGTTTGGAGTTTAGGACGCGGATACTTAGTTGTGCGTGCGATGATTTGGAGGTTTTGGTCAAGAGTAGTGTGGCTGATGATGGGGATTTGGAACGGTATGTGTTGTGGAAGGAGATTAAGAAGGTGATTAAGACGTTGAGGGAGGAATTGGAGTCTGAGAGGGAGAATGATAAGGACTTTAAGTAAGATGGGGCGAGGTTTGACGATTTTTGAATAGCGTACAATAGCCATTTGTGGGGGTAGCACTCCGTCGATGTATGTTGTAACTATTTGGGAGTGTACAGTCTATCGAAAACCTCTAAAAGTAGATGATGCTGTCTAGGTGCTAGAACACCAGCAATGCAATCATGATTTCATCTATAATTTCATCCCAGATCCCTCAGGCCGGTCTGTCTTCCGTTTCCCTCCCCCTATTCCTCTTCGCAAGCCCCTTGACAGCATCGACAGCCTTCCCCAACCCACCAAACACATACCCCATCCCAAAGCCATACCCCTTGACACGAACAGTATAAATAAAGAAATAAACCAGCGCCCAATTAGTGATGCAGAACATCAAGAAGATGGGCAGATACTTCCACTTATCGCTCGGACTGACGTTCAAGCTCGCCATGAATTCCACCCCATTGCTATACGGGCAATACCCACACCCCGCCACGGCATCCGGGTTGGTGAGATACCCCTTCCCAATACCACGAACAAAAGCCTGCGCATACTCCCCACACGTGCTCCCGGGCGGCGGATCAAACACAGCAGCCTCACCAGGTCCACACACCACGGGTACATCCCTCAATGTAGCCGCCATGACGCCTCCAATCCAATACGTGCTCGGATTGAGCCAGTACATCCAATAGCGCCAAAAGACCGGCAATTGCGCATACGGTCTCACGACGCCGTTGAAGAGAGTGAACATGACGAAGAAGAAGGGGAGCACGTTGGAGATGACGGTGAAGCTGGGCGCGAAGGCGCAGATCCATTGGCCCCAGGAGGCTTGGAAGAGGAAGAAGAGGAGGACCATCCAGAAGACGTAGCCGGCTGTTGCAGAATCCGTGGGGAGGCCGGTGGGGTAGTACCAGAGGACCCAGTAGATGATAGCCGAGATGATGGAGATGGGGATCTCGGTGACGACGGAGGCGGTGCAGAAAGCGACCCAGTTGTAGATTCGAGACGGGTTCTCGCGACTTTCCCAGAGGGCCATGTTTTGGTAGAATTTGGGCACGACGGCGTTGACGACTGTTGGGGGAATGATGAGGATGATGAAGGCGGTGAACATGCGGTTCTGCATGTCGGCGATTGTGTGGCCGAGTTGCCAGAAGGTGAAGCCGTTGAAGATGCCCATGATGACGGCGACGAAGAGTTTGCCGTAGAGGTAGGAGGGGTCGCGCCAATGCTGGGTGAACATTCGGCGGGTAAGCATGGTTGTCTGGAGCCAGACTGGCGAGGCGTATTCGTGCTCTGATTCTCGAGCTTTGGGTATCGTCTTCTCACGCTCAGTGTTTATTTGAGCAATTTCATAGAGCAGTTCTTTGTTTTCTTGGGAGTACCTCCATTCTTCGTTCCAATTCAAGCGCTTGCCATCGCTTCGTTTCCCACCTTTTGCAGCTGTCTCGAGAATAAATTCCGCTATATTTTTCTGTGGCGGGCAATGAACCCCTCGGTTGGCAAAGTATTTGTTGACAGCGGAACCATTTTCCCCAACATGTCCAAAGTAAAAGGTGTTGCCTCCTGGATGTAGCGCAAGAATCATGTCGAACTGCTGAATCAGTAGAGACGATGGTTGGTGAATGGTGCAAATGATGCCATGCCCGGCCAGCGCCAGTTTCTTTAGGAATCGGACAATCGAGAAGGCCGATTGACTGTCAAGGCCAGAAGTGGGCTCGTCAAGGAACAGAAGCGAGGGTTTTGCAGCGAGCTCGACGGCAATAGTCACACGTTTTCGTTGCTCCACACCCAGAGATAGGATCAAAGCGTCGGATAGCTCTCGAAGTTCGAGAAGATCGATGATCTCGTCCACGTATGCAATTTTCTCCGCTCGGGGTACGTGCCTCTCTTGACGAAGCACAGCCGAGAATTCGATCGCCTCTCGGATCGTCGCAGTTCTATCGTGGATGTCTTGCTGCTCCACAAACCCAGTGATTCTCTGGAATTCCGTACCCAATGGACGGCCGTCAACAAGGAAACTACCACTAACAACACCGATCCTCTGGCGTTGGCTTAGCGTATTGAGCAAGGTGGTCTTTCCAGCACCTGAAGCGCCCATAAGAGCCACCATGACGCCTGGCTTAGCGTATCCGTGCACACTGTTCAGCAATTTGAGTTGACCGCCAGCGTAAGGCACTCTAAATTGAACGTCCTGCCACGTAAAAACGCCCTCGCTGTCAGTGATCTTGGTAGTAGGTTTATCCTCCTCACTGCTTATTTGGAGCTGACCACTTGACGCGCTGCTATCACCAGCGTCACCACCTTTCTCTGTATCTGCAACTCTAGAGGCTGCTGGAGCAAGCCTTTTAGAACCTTTTTTGAAAATCAAAGCACCGCCGCCACCTCCGACGAAAGAGAAGAGCTCTGAGCCCAGTGCTGTAACAAGGATGTAAAGTACCGAGAAGGCAATGATGACTCCAAAATTGCGCCATAGGTTCGAGCGTGTGTATTCGTAAGTAGTCCCGATGTACTCCTCGCCAGTGACACTGGTGCTGCCTACCCTAGCTCCACTGATTGCGCAACCCTGATACTGAGGTTGGACTCCGGGCCCCTGCGGTACAAGCTCTTCCGGAGCGCACTGCAGTACGCGACCAGAGAATTCATTGGACAAGACACCTTCAAAAGCGTAAGCGACCGGATTGAGGTAGTAGATCCAACCAAACCATATCTTCGAGTGAAGCAGTATAGGTTTAGGTATCACATAACCTGTATAGATGACGAGAAGGTTGAGGGCGACACCAGAGAACCTGACCGCATCGTCAATGCTAGGCGATAGTGCGGCAAACATTCGATAGAGACTGGTGATACAAATGGTAGTAGTGTAGACGAAAAGAAGGTAGACCCAGAACTTCGAAACGTTCAAATCCAATCCTGTTAGAAAATACATTATCAAGGTAAAGGGAATCCCTTGGGCCAAGATGAGTGGGAAATCCGCTAGAACACGTGCCACAATAACGGCACTAGGTCTATAAAAAGCATATTCCTTATGTCTTTGGATGACGACTCTGCCCGAAACGGCCTTCATTAGCTCGGAGAGCTGGAGCCAGCCGAGGAAGAGAATCGAGAAAAAGCCTGTACCGCCACGGGAAAAGGCTCCTTCAGTGTTGGTGGGCTGGCCGTAGAACAAAGAACCGACGATGAGCCCGTTGGATACTATGATGAAGAATTTGGTGTAGAGAGTGGGTTTATCGCCCCAGACAAGCCAAAACTCCCGCTGCGTGCAAGCCATGACTTGCCGCCAGAATGAAATAGTGAAACTCGATTCAGTCGATACACGCTTAGATTGTTGTTCTTTGACACTCTGCTTGAACTCCCTAGCTTCGACATGATCAGTTCTATGTAGGTGCTGCTCATAGTCGTCGATGTCGGCAAGGACTTTCTTGTAGTTGGTACTGTTTCTGAAAGCTCTCTCGAACTCTTCAGCAGTCTTTGGAGCCTGAGCTTCATACCCCTCACGGTAGACCCGCTGCACTGGGTCTGTCACCGAGGTCAGAAAATCTGCAGTGGTCTCCTTCTCTGGGCAATGGAGTCCCAAATCGATGAAGTATTGTTTCGCTTCGCTCGCCGGACCCTGGAAGATCATTCGGCCCTCGTCAATAAGCAAGACCTTGTCCATCAGCTCATATATCTGCTCCCCAGCTTGATAAAGGGTGACTAGTGTGGTGCGGTCGCTGACATCGGTCATTATGCGTAAGGAATTTGCGTAGTCAAGGGCTGTCGAAGCATCTAGACCTCTGGTGGAATTGTCCCAGCAGACGACGGTTGATTTTGTTGCTAACGTCTCTGCAATACTGACACGTTTGCGCTCGCCGCCAGATACTCCCGGTACGTACTCGTTGCCAACAAGCGTTCTTGCTGTATGGCGGATGCCAAACATGCTCATCAGAGCGTTGACGATAATATTGATCTCGCCCCTTTGACGCTTCTTAGTCTTATTGAGAAGTGAAAATTTCAAGGTCTGCCAAACATTCAATGTCGGGAAATGCTGGTCATCTTCAGGGTTGTAGTTTACTTCGCCTTTGTAATGTGCGTTCTGTTCTTCAGCTGAGATACCTCCATACGAAACATCGCCAGTGACCTGTGCGAAACCTCCGCGCTGATTGGCAATTGCTTTGAGAAACGTCGTGCAGCCTGAGCCAGGGCGACCCAGGACGAGCATCATCTCCCCATCGCGGACGACGCCGGAGAAATCGTTGCAGAGTGTTCTCAATTGCTGATGCTTGTTGAACTTCAAGGCAGGTAAGAAGCGGCAAATTAGATGATATAGGTCCGGCCCGAATGTCCCAAGTACCGCGTCGACCAAGGTCTTAGCCGGGTTGGCCGTACTTCCAGCGCCCTTCACCGTGAAATTTCTGTATACTACGCCAACCTTCTTAGCGGACGCGCCTGTATCCGTTCGCTTCTCAAAGTGACCCTCTTTGATGAAAGGGCCCAGCTCGAATTCAAGCTCCTTCTCGGCCGTACCCTCCGCATCCTCCTCTGCGTCGTCGCCATTGGTCGTTTCACTGAAAGCCCGACCCGAAGACCGCGTGCGTTGAGGCTTGGCTCGGTGTGATCTCTTGCTCCTGCTGGTAGTAGTCCGCATAAGTGCTGGTGTCTCGCTTATTGTAGATTTTGAGCGGTTGAGGTTGGAGAGCTCTCGACGCATAGCTTCGTAATCTTCCATTGCCATACGCTGGCTGACGGGTCCACCAACATCTCGCTCGCCCCAAGTCCCTTCCACATTTGCGGTTGGGGAGGTCTCGGTGGTGGGAACGGTGGTGGAAGAGGTGTCACGTGAGGCCTCAGCCCCTGGTCTTGCTCTTCCATCGCCATTGCCTCCTTCGACTGGCGGTTGGGTATTATGGAGATTTGAGTCAGGAGCTGCGTCGTTGGACGGCGTTAGCGGTGGGTTATTTGTAATTTGATTGCACGGAATGCATACCGCTCGTGTTAGCGAGCCGACGATAAAATTCTTCGCCAGGCTGCTGGCCGAACACCATGATGGATATAGGTCAGTTGGACGACGCAAAGAACATGGTGGGATGGATGAGCGAGAAGGAAGAGGTGTTATGGCCAGCAAAGAGGGCGGACAACTGGCGACGAGTATGCCGGTGTGGTGACTAAGGATGACTGCATACTGTTGCGGAATATCCACATTTCTCAAAATTGCCCTACTAGTGCCGTCGGTATGATTGTCCATCGCCGTTGATTTGTAAGGAGAATTATACGTCATTTTTCTTCAAGTTCAACTCAATTAAGATCTGTAATCGGCGCTAACATCCGGGTTTCCCGTTCTGACTCGGACGGTAGCGGCGCATGATTCATGTCGGTCACCCTTTGAACACAGTCATCTTAAGTATGATTTGACCATGACGGCAGCGTGGTCTTTTCATTCTTGGTCACCAGTCCTTATTGAGGGCGGGTTACATGTACATAGCCTGGGCCTAATTGGCTTTACAACACTTGTCACCTACTACATCCACCGACGTTACGATTTGTTGCCGATGCAGATAGCGATGTATTGACGAAGGATTTTTTGTCTTTGACGGAGAATGCTAGTCGACATGATACGTCAGCCGAGTCACTTTTCTTCTGTAGTCTACAGTCTCGCGATTGTTGCCCTAAGGAACGATTGAAGGGTCATCGACCATTGGTAAAAATTACTCGTGGTGTTTCAGCCTCCTGATTGAGAGTCATGATAAGTGTCGTCGATACCGGTTCGTAGAAAATGCCAGTGTGCTGTCAAGCTGTGCCCCAAGAGACTCTCTGCATGCACAATCCGATGTCTGTAAGGCTTACAAACTTGGCTACTTATGTCGCAGCGGTAGAGGGAGTGAACGACAGAAAACTCATCGGACAGACATCTGTGGGACGGCAAGAGTTTTTTTGTGGCCATGGAAAGCAGCAGCACCCCTAGACCCTGCAACGATAGCTGGTGATGAAGAGCCACGATAGTGAATTTGAGCTCACTCGGCTTTTATCCGCATTATCGAGTGAGAGATCTATCTGCTTCGACTCGGTGTTAAACCGGCTGAATTTGATCACGATGCGACGTCGGTCTCAATTCCATACACCAGAGATAATGGATACACGACAGTGTTAGCTGCTATTGAGAATAAGTCAACCCATTGGACCCAGGCAACGATAGGCGACATTCAGCACGCAGCTCAAAATCAGCATCTTGCAAAAGTCAGAGAGGAAGGATCATGCAGCGACACTCGGAGCTCAATCTGCCGAGGCACTGCAAGAGACACAATATCCACCATTGGACCAGTGCCAATCGGAATCTAGCCCAACGTATATTGATCGAATTCATTAGCTGGGCTTGTGAATGTTCATTTGTTCTGTCGACCTCGCCTCCAATCCCTTCCTTTACCATCACATATCTACTTCTGGCATACTTTTCGCGGATGTAGTGGGTTAAGATGTCGAGGATGTCTGGCAAGAACTTGAAACAAGGCTGACGGGCCGTTTTCGTAATACCAATTCCTCGATGCACCCTCGGCAGTCATTCCATGTTGCTTTTGCTGTTTCCGCTTTGGGGATTGGGGGATCTCGACTTTGCCTCGACTCCAATATCCAACATTGACCTTGCCACTGAGACTGACCTCTTCTATATCCCTGAACCTTTCGCACAATTCCCACATATACAACAAGATTGTGTCCCCGTTCCCCATGTGCAGTTCTAAATATGGAAGATACGCGGGGTAGATGCACTGCAGCAGGTAGATGCAACGTGCCGAGCCACTCAGCGTTGAGGCGGCAACCCCTTGGAGGTTTCGCTGTTGGAGCTCTAATTGACACATTCCAGAGTCTCGTCTCCGCCCATCCATACAATTTCTCTTGAAGGGAGGAGACCTAGTAGTAGGTCTTGAACGGAATATTCTGACAGCTTCTGGATCCCGCCATTAAGAGGCCGAAAAAGGCTGAAGCTAGCTCCGGTTGCCGCTAGAAAAAGCTCCGCCGTGGCTTGACTGGAGCATCTGTTTGGGCACCCGAAACAGGCCGCATGCTACCCGAGACTGAGACTAGTCGAACGGCAGTCTTCTCTCACGTCTGGGCATGGAGGCATTAATGGGCAAGATGGGGTAGTGAAGGAGAAGAATGCGCATGAGTACTTACTTTAAGAGAGTGGAAAGCTGTTACATTCGCGACATGATCCCGGCAAAGTCAAAGCAGCAACAGGGTATATGCAAGTCATTCTTCGGTCCATCTTCCCAATCCCCAGGCTTCGTGGCGGAAGACCGTTAGACCGTTGGAAAGGTGAAGTGTGAAGTGGCATGATTAGAGTTTGAAAGGCGCAGCAGAACCACCCGTTGAAATGTTAATTTCAGACTGGCGGGACTGGGAGGGTGCGCCTTGGCATCTTAGCCCGGTCTAGAACCCTTCGAGCCCTTCTCTCCCAAACGGCTTCCCACTCCCTCAGACCCTCAGACCTCACCTCTCCCCTTCTCCTCCACCTCACACGCTGCCCCACACCAATCTCCGACTTCCAGTGATCGGATAGTCAACAACTTTGATCGGAGAAGCTCTTGTACTCCTTCGGAATTTCCAGTTGAGCAACAAAGTTGCTGGAAGTTGCCCACTTCGCCTGGCTAAAGTTCTCCATTATTCAATCCATCGTATGCCAGCCACGGGACTGAATACTTCACGATACCATATACTCCGCCTGCATGAGAGTCGAAGCGGGATTGCAGGATAATCCTAACAGTCCAACAAGTAATGCCCCAGCCACGGTGACCAGGCCGGCGCCGGCTCTGCCACGGCCGTTGTTGATACCTGCAAAAACAATGGCAACGTCAGTCGAAGTAAATTCTCCCAAAGGGTGTTTAGCAACTCGGGGATATTCTGACTCTGCAGTCCCAAGCTGTCGAACAACTGCAGTCCAAGAATCTAAGAATCAAGGCCCAACAGCCCAGTCACCAGCCGGCCTGATCAAAGATGTCAATGAGTTGGGGTTACAGTGGACACAGCCAATTCACGGAAAGCCACGTCCAAACTTCCAGCTCCCTTGCTTCAAGACATTGGGAATTTCATCGCGTCTCCCAGACGCTCTGCTCACACCGCCTGACGAGGCCATTGTTGGATCCAAACCTGCTATACCACCAGGCCTCTCTGCCAGGAGCTCATCCTTTCCACCTGCCAACATGCCAAAAACCCCCTCACCAGACCGTAGTGATCTTGCCACCATCCTAGGCCGCGAACCTGCAACAAATGAGGCGTCAGGCTCCGCACAGCCAGCTAAGGTCGCAACAGAGGCCCTGGATACTGTCGAGGAAGAAGGTACCGGACCAACGAGTTCGAGTAGCGAGGATGAGGGTCTTGACCCCGCCCATAAGGGGTGGATCGTGGATGCCGTTGAGGCCGCTGGTAAGCTGAACCTCTATTCGGAAAGCACCAAGTAATAAGCTGATATCACTAGTCGCAAACATTGACCCTAATAGCGCCAGCGTTGTTTCTGTACTTTGTCACTCACAACCCTGTCCACTACCTAACAATGCAAGCGAGGCGGAGGTGACTACAGCGTTTCATGGATTGTTGTCCGGCATTCAGAACAAGATCGATTCCCCCTACCGTTCCATCAATATCACGCACGCGATTCCCGTCAAGTTCAGCATTGGGCAAATCCCGAACAGTCCAGTGACTACCCCCAGTGTCCACAACGCCGGGCACGCCGCAAGTGACTACTTCAGTCTGCAGTCAAACGTCTTCTCCAACGCCGTTGTGGCAATGGGCCACCAAGACGCGCTCAAAACCTCGGTCCCATCCTCTCCCCACCCTGTTGTGCCACCCGCGAGCATGAGCGTCTCCCTCCTCGAGCGGTTCATCCCCCCCTCGTCAGCGGAAGAATACCTGCACCTCTTCTCCACCGATGGCCCCTCGGTCCTCGTCGACCGCCTCATCGAGCTCTCCCCGAACGGAGGCAGCCTAATCTTCATCTACCCCACCGCAGCCGGAGCCGCCACCTTCGCAAACGACTACCTCGGCCCACTCCTCCACCCTCTCCTTCGCACAATGTGCAGCATCCACAGCCTCAGCATGGACTTCGGCGCCGGGGTCGGCAGCGTCGGTGCCGTTGACCAGATGCTTTCTTACGAGAGCATGACGCGTAAGATCAGCCTCCTACTGCGGAAGCTTGGCCGTGGCACCAGCACTGTACATCGCATCACGCCAAAATATACCCTACTCGCGCATAGCAAGCAGTCGGTGAATCTGGACCGCAAGACGGGGCGCAAGTCGTGGAGCGACTGGTGGACGCATCAGGAGTCACCTCGGATACGAACGGTCGTTGAGCGTTATTTACAGCGAGGGCAGATGATGCCAATGAGGGTGGCGGGGAAGACGGTCACGGCGGCGACGCTGGTGCAGGAGGTGTTGGATGGGGTTCGGGAGGGGAGGAAGTATGCGGAGTATGATATCGAGAGGAGGGGGGTCGAGGTTGGTGTTTATGTGATCAAGCGCACGGCGTGAGTTTAGCGACTGTGGGGGAATATACGAAACCTGGATACCTGGCACGATGGGACTTGGTCCGCTACTTTATGTGGATTCGTAATGTTTGCTTTTCTTTTGCGCTGATATAGCAGGGTGTTGGGGATAGGGTTTTACGTATAGCGGTGACGCTACTTTGGAGATATGATAGGATTGGATTTACTTTCACCGTATACAACATAAGCTAGTCCAATACCCCTACTTGCCTTAATCCCTGCAGAAAAACCACCGCACCACCATACTAAATATAATTCTACGAATCCATTTTTCAACAAGTATCTACTACTCCAACTCCTTCTAAACATCACATTCATAGATATCCCAAAGATTTCATACTCGTCCAGCTGTTAATTCCTACGCTATACCCTTTCTACCTTTACAAAAACCGCTCGTATATTTATTGTCAGGACTAGCTTGTAGCATGCTCTTGGTATGCGTCTTGCTTGCACGGCAAGGCTGTGCGGGGAAATGATATATAGGGCTTATATATCTTCTACTCAGGGTTTTATAAAGACCCCTTATAAGAGACCTCCTAGATTCTTTAAGAATTAATCTTATAAAGAATAAGACTAATATTATATTATTATATACCTCTTATAATTAATAATTATAATAATTCTAATTCTTCTACTTATTAAAGAGTAGTAATCGATTATTAATTATAATTAATATAACTTATTTTAATAAGATTATAAGTAATACGCTATAATTATATAATTAAGGTAAAAGTATATTATTAAATATTATTAATAATAATCTTATTCCCTTAAATAAATAAAGTAGAATTATTAATCTCGATGATCTTGATACTCTAATAGCAGAGGTTATAGAGGTTAACGATAAGCTCTATAAGTTAGTAATAGAGAAACGATATAATAGTAGAACCTCTAGAATAGGATAATCAGGAATCTTCGCTAGTAATAGACTAGGAAGACGACAGTATTAATAACGCGACCCGTACAGATATATATTAATGGAACTGGACTTCACTTAGAAATAAGATAAGGGAAAATTCAGGGGTAAGAAGTAGCTTAAAAGGGGTAAGAAAGTAATAACCTACTATAGCTATAGTAAACTAGGCTACTTCGCTAGAAACTATCAGTCTAAGAATATAGTACCGCGACCGCAGTTAAATATACTAAGAAGAGTTCTATATAACGAACCTTCTAAGGATCTAGAGAACTACGACTTAACTCACGAGTAGATAAAGGTAGAGAAACTACTAAGGGAAGTTATAAAGGGAGAACGCTATTTCGAATTCATATAAAAGGTATATTAATTCATTAAGAATCTAAAAGACTATGGAATATCACCCTAGGATATTAATATAAGAACCACGAGATATCTTATCCTAGTAGGACGAGAGGACTTAAAACTTAAGGAAGTTCTAAAGGACCTAGTTATTAATATCTAGATAAAGGTAGATTAACTATAACGATAACTCTAAGATATCTAAGAGAAGAAGATAGAATAGGAATCTTTAGATAATAGCGAGGTTCTAGAGTATAGCTTAAAATATAGATAAGAAAGTTAAGAGAGCTTAGAAGAAGAAGTACTACGCTATAAACTTAGCAGGGATACTCTAGATAACTCTCCATCTTATACCACCGCATTATAAGGATTAAATAAAGGAAAATACTTAGAGAAAACATATTATAAAGAAAAGCTATACGTTAAGGATTACTGATTTAACTTAATATACCTAGAACACGGTGTTATATATTAAATAGCCTGCGCCGACGACTACTATAAGTACTACTCACAAGTTTAAATAGAGCTAGGAAGATAGGTAGTAGGTGCATCTTATAAACGAATAATCTAGAGAGATTACACGAGCGATAGTTATAACTAGCACTTAGCTAGTAAACGACTTAACGTATAATTTCCAGGATCTATTATAGACTAGTACGACAGTATAAAGAAATAACTAATGCATAGCCTAAATGAAGAATTTTACTACTTATTAGAGTAGTATACTTATATGCATAATAGATATTAAAAACACATAGAAATTAAGAAGATATACGATTTTCTTCCTAAATAGGGAAAAGAGTAATCTCTTATATTACAGGGAGACATAAGTAGATTAATATACTAACCCTAAAGTAATTCCTGTATACTACTTAGTACGATATACATATGAATATACTAGTACTAATCAATAGTTAACGAACCATTATAATAATAGATTCTGGAGCGACTAGTAACTTCGCTTCTCGAGACTTAGTACGGTTACTAGGCCTACTAACTCGAAGAAAGAAAGAATAGTATAACTTATAGATAGCCGACGGGTTAACGCTATTAATAGGAAGGATAGATAAGGAGATACACTCGCTACCTATAATAATTCAACGCTACTATAAGGAACTAACCTTCGATATAGTTAGGATAGCCACTTATTATATCATTTTAGGAATGCCTTAATTAAAGAAGTATAATCTAGTAATTAATTAGAAGAAAGGAGTACTTATATTTACGAATACTAGAGACGTTACTAGTATATAACCTATACGCTAATAGAGGATAGCGATAGATAAGAAATAGAACTAAAGACTAGTTAAAGCTTATTACGCTTTAGTTTCAAAGAAGGACGACCTTAAATGAGGGTCTAACTTAATATATACTAATAAGGGTTAGCCGGATAACTAAGCTAGAGTTATTAGGGGAAAAGACGAACCTCCTAACATCCTATAAGAGTATAAGAAATAGATATATCTCTTTATAAAAGAGATAATAGTAAAAGCTTTACCTATACACTAATCTTAGGATTATAAGATCGAACTTAAACTAGGAAAGGAACTAATATTTAGATTAATTTATATATTATTAGAAAAGGAACTCACTATACTACGCGGGTATATTAATAAGAACCTCAAAAAGGGATTTATTTAAGAATCTAAATTACTAGCAGGTTATCTAATCCTCTTTATACTGAAGAAGGATAGGAGTCTTAGGCTATACGTCGACTATTAGAAGTTAAATGATATTACTATTAAGAATCGATATCCTTTACTAAATATCAGCGAGCTGTAGGATAGACTCTCTTAGGTAAAGATATTTACTAAGCTTAACTTACGAGGAGCTTATAACTTAATCCGAATAAAAGAAGGAGAAGAATGGAAAACTATATTTAGGACTCGATATAGATATTATAAGTACCTAGTTATATTATTTAGATTTACTAACGTACTAGTAACCTACTAAGTACTAGTTAATAATGTTATTTAAGCTTATTTAAATTATACCGCGATCGCTTACCTTAATAATATCTTAATCTACTCTGAGACTAAGGAAGAATATATCTAGTATATATAGGACATTTTAACCTGCCTATTATAAGCCAGATTACTCCTTAAGCTAGAGAAGTACGAATTTCATAAGGAATTAGTAGAATTCCTAGGATTTATAGTAAGTACTATAGGTATTCGTATAAGCCCTAAGAAAATTAAGGCTATAGCGGAATAGCCTATATTATATAATATGAAATTAGTCTAAAGCTTCTTAGGATTTATGAACTTTAATAGAAGGTTCATTAAAGGGTATTTAAAAATAGCCCTACTACTTATAAATATTACTAAGAAGGAAAAGGGATTTCAATAGGAAATAAGTTAATAAAAAGTATTTATAATATTAAAAGAGGCTTATTAAAATCTATTAATACTTTATACCTTTCGAGTAAACGAACCTGCTCGTATTGAAATAAATACCTCGGATCTTATAATCGGCGCTTATTTATGTTAAGAAAAGGATAGTAAATAGTACCTAATCGCCTACTACTTACGAAAGATATCGGTAGTAGAATAGAACTACGATATCTATAATAAAGAACTATTAGTAGTAGTATATATACTTTAGAGTTAGAGGGTATATACTAAGAGTTATTTAGAACTTATTATCTTTACGGACTATAAGAACCTCTTGAACTTCACTATAACTAAGGAGTTAAACCGAAGATAAGTCCGTTAATTAGAATTACTAGGATAGTATAAGTTTAAAATACTATATATCCTAGGAAAAGATAATAGTCGAGCGGACGCCTTAAGTAGGTATACGGATTATATAGAATCTAAGGACATTATAAAGAAGCTAATTCTCAAATAAGAAAAGGATAGATCGCTAGTACTAATATAGAGTTTAGTAGTAACTATACGGATTATAGTTTAAGATATTATATTAACCCTGAAGGAAGGCTATATTAATAATAAGCTAATATTATAGCTAAGGAATTAATAACTAGGATAAGAGCTACTCTAATATAGGGGGAAGATATACTTACCTAAAAAGTGTACTAAAGAAGTAATCCGGGATTACTATAATAATCCTTTATTAGGATATCCAGGAATCTCTAAAATAGTAGAGATCCTCTAACGAGAATATACGACGCCACGACTACGCACGCATATTAAGAAATATATCAGAGAATATATTTATTATTAGTAGAACAAGTCTGCACGCTACGCTAAATATAGGTAAATATAGTTTACACTAGTTCTAGATATACTATAGAAGGATGTAATAATAGACTTTATCGTTAAGCTACTAAAATCCAGAGATCTAGTTATAGGAGACATCTTTAACTTAATAATAGTAATTATTAATAAGTTAATAAAGTATACGATCTTAATTCCCTATAAAGAAACCTATAAAGTAAATCAGCTAGGGTATATACTCCTTAATAAGCTGATAAGGGATTATAGTATACCTAAATCTATTATATTAGATAGAGATAAACTCTTTACATCTTATTACTAGAAGACTCTAATCGCTATAATTAGAACTAAGTTACGAATATTAACCGCCTACTATCTAGAAATAGATAGTTAGATAGAACGTATTAATTAAATAATAGAAGTATACCTAAGATACTACGTTAGTTATAAATAAAATAACTGGGTCTTACTACTTCCTATAGTATAATTAGTACTTAATGATAAAAGGTTAGATACTACGTAACTATCGCCATTCTTTATAAATTATAGACGACATGCTAACCTATTTCTAGAACCACGACAGGGTTCAGGAGCAGAAAAGGCAACGGTATTAGTATCCGACATAAAAAGACTATATAGTAACATGTAGCAATAGATTAGTAAGGTTAATATAAGGACTTAAAGACGAGTTAATAAGAAAAAGAAAATATATCCTTAGCTAAAGAAGGGGGATAAAGTATATCTTTATATAAAAAACTTAAAGAGTAAGAGACTAAGTAAGAAACTAGACTATATTAAAGTTAGACCATTTTTAATTAAACAGCCTAAGGGACCTATTAACTATAAGTTATAGTTACTATCCGACGCTAAGGTATACCTAGTATTCTATATCTCTTTACTAGAACCAGCCGACTCTAAAACGCCGCTTTAGGAAAGCTAGGATTTCGAGGCTAAGATCAAGGAATATAAAGTTAAAAGGATCCTAGAATAATAAGATTAGGAATACTTAATTAAGTAGAAAGGATTTAGGGATTTAGAAAGTACCTAGGAACTAAGGTAGTATCTTAGGAACTACCTATTACTCTTATAATAGTTTTACTAAAGGAAATACCTAACGCGTCCTAATCTACGAGAGTAGGAAGCTTAAGTTACTCCGAGGTAACGTTAAAAAGGAAGTCGTTAGAGGATAAAGAGGCTACCGCCTCTTTATCCTTCTTAAGGTCTTTAATATTTTCTAACTCTCCTTCCACTATTAGACGCTCCTTCTCTTCTAGCATTTTCACTTCCCGCTATAGCCGAGTGAATCGAGTAAGAGCCTCGTTACTTTACTAGAGTTTCTCTTTACGCTAACGGCGAAGACGAGCCTATCGCGCAGGCGAAAAAGGGGCTAGGTTACACGAGTAATCCTTTACAGTATATGCTATACACCTTTTAGAGTTAGCACCTATCCTATACTTATTTAGGATCCCCGCATTCTTGCAGTTATAATAGGGACGTATAACTAAAGAGCCTAGATAAAGAGATTTAATAAGAAGTCGGCGACGAGCTATTAACAATAAATTAATAGACCTATAAGGAGGTATTAATAGTTATATATATAAAAGAATAATAGAATCTTCAGGATAAAGAAATTAGGAGGGGGACCTAATATTACAACTAGCTAAGTATAATAAGTAATACTTAGTAGGAGCGAATATAAAGGTATAATTAGTATATCTTAATACTAATTAGGATTAGGTTAATTAGTATTTAATTAGACTAATTAGGATTAGGATAATTAATATTCGATTATACTAATTACACTCTTAGTATAGATTTCCTATATCTATATAGATGGCGATGTTTCCTAGTAGATAAGAGCTCCGTACTTAACTTATATTATAATTCTAGTAATCTCCTAAGTACTAAATACAATACCTTATACTAGATCTGTTTAGTATAAGTCTGCTTGCCCTACTTCCTTAACACTCCTCTTCATGAGAACTAATGATAGGTCTACCTTATCCACGGATGAAGTGAACCGTAATATCCCCCTCTAGCTAAATATCTTATATAGGTAATATATAAGTAGGAGGAACTATTATAAGTTTAATAATTATAAGATATATAAGTAGGAGGAACTATTATAAGTTTAATAATTATAAGATATTAAAGTAAATATTACTATCCTTAAGATAAATAAATAAGTTTTAATATAAGGAGGTAATATTAATTAAAAGTAAATATATAATAAACTTAAGAAGTATATTGTTTTTATTAAAAGTATATTAAAATTAACTCTTATTCTTAATTATCATAAAAAAAGCGTTTATAAATATTAAGATTAAATATAATATTATAATATATCCTTTCTATAAATCTTATTTAACTTCCTTATCAATATATTATATATTTTATTTATAATATTAGCGCTTAAAAGTAATTTAAAGTAATTTTAAGATACTTATTTATATTCTTTTTTATTAGAAATACTAATATAAAAGAACTTTATAAATTTCTTATTAAATTATATTAAAGATCCTTTAAATTAAGAATTAAGTATATATTAATAATATATTAATATATATTAAAGGCCTTTATAATTAATTTATAAATTTAAAATATACTTAATATCCTTAGAGGCCTAACTTCTTAAAAAAGTTAAAAGTAAGTATATTATAAATTTATATATTAAAATTATTAAAGAGCTTTAAATTATATTTATAAATTATAAATCCCTTCCTAATATAAGAGGTAAACTCCTATTATTAATAATATATCTTAAGGCTAATATTAATAAAATAAAGACCCTTAATAAAAAGGCTTAATAAAATATATTATAAGAGCTATTAAATTATAATAAGGATAAGAAGTTATAAGTAAATAAAGATAATATTATAAGGGGATATAAATTAGGTAAATAAGGATTAAGTAAATATAATATAAAGTAAAGATAAAATAAGCTTAAATAATATAATCTATTTAATATTACTTATTAAAATTATAATAAGAAGAATTAATTATATAATTAATTATCTTAAATTATTTAAGTAAGATAGATCTTAATTTAATTTAAAATATCTTAATCTTAAGACTATAAACAGCTAAGGTTAATATATAAATAAAGAATAAGGAAAAGGTTAAATCCTATTAAAGACTTTAATTTAATAGAGGAGAGGTAGAAAGGAGTAAAGATTAAACTTTTAATACTTTATTATTATAAGGTAAATATGATATTAAAGTATAATCCTCTCTAATATAAGGGATATCTAAATTATAGTTCCTAGTTAAATATTATTTTATAAACTTATATTATTAAGATAAGCCTAAAATATATTAAAAATATAGAGTTATTATAACTAAGCTTTATAGATAATAAGTAAGTTTTCTATTATAAAGTATATAATATAACTTATTAAATTATAAATAATTAAGGTTTATCTTATTAATATATTAATACCTTTTATACTATTAATAAGGTGTTACGACCCTGTTATCCGAAGGTTAACCGGGGTCTGGGATTGATCTCTTAGAGAGGAGTGTCAAGGACGGGATAGGTAGGCTTCGTACTAGGCTAGTCTAGTATAATGGTATTATATTTAGTGTCTAGGAGATAGCTAGGTTAATAACATGAGTTAAGCACGAAGCTCCTACCTATTAGAAAGCATCGCCACTTATATAGACATAGGAAATACTGGATCAGCTGGATTAGTACTAATACCACTGACTTGTCTAGATCAGCTGGATCAGTACTGATACCACTAACTTGTCTGGATCAGCTGGATTAGTACTGATACCACTGACTTGTCTAGATCAGCTGGATTAGTACTAATACCGCTGATCGTGACGAGAAGTACTTCGTCTAAGCGTAGTATAAGAACCGCGGGTTTAGGCTATAATATTAGGTTCCCCCTTATTAATTTTCGTCCCGAAAGCTTTACTACTCTATAATACTACCTATTAGATCTAAACCTAAGTCTATATTCCTCCGTTATCAGCTAGTTAATACTATTCTAAAAACTAGTTCTATCGCCATAAGGGTCTATTTAAACTGTGAGCGCGCGGGTTAGACCGATAAGTATAAGGTCGGGGTCTCCGCTAGTTACTATATAGAGTACGCCCGGAAGGGTTTATTAGACTATAACCTCTCGCCCTTCTCTCTAGTAAAATGGATAAAGATATGGAATTAACGGAACTAGAAGGCCGCTAAGACTAAAGAGGCTTTAGCTAAATTCACCCAGTTATAAAGAGAAGTAGAGGTGTTAGAAAGAAAGGGAATCGCTATAATAGAAGGCGAAATTTAAAATATTAAGGAGACGGAGTAGGAGGAGTAATTAAATATAATTGATCCTAGCGACTTCCTTTTCAATGTTTCTTTAGAATAGGTTGAAGTTCCTAAGGGTTTCAACTAGTCTAGTCTTATTAATATTAATAGAATTACTATAAGAGGTCTTTATAGTTCCTAAGGTTCCTAATAGGTTCCCAGGTACTTTCTAACTCCTCGTAGTTATTCCACTTAATAAGGTAATTCTAATCCTTCTACTTTAGGATCTTTTTAACCTTATATTCTTCGGTCTCAGCCTTATACTTCTAATCTTCCTGGATCAGTGTTTTAGAGTCAGCTGGTTCTAGTAAAGAGACATGGAATACTAGGTATACTCTAGCGTCAGGTAGCAATTATAACTTATAGTTAATAGGTCCTCTAGCTTATTTAATTAAAAATGGTCCGACTTTAATATAGTCTAGTTTCTTACTTAGCCTCTTACTTTTCAGGTTTTTTTATATAGAGGTAAACCTTATCCCCCTTCTTTAATAGAGGATATATATTTTTTTTTCTTATTGACTTATTGCTGAGTCTTAGTATTAACCTCGCTAATTATCTTCTATATATCGCTATGCAATCTTTTTATATTGGATGTTAACACCGTTGCGCTTTCTGCCCTGGAACCGCTCCTTGGTTCTAGGAATAAGTTAGCATGTCTCCTATAATTTATAAAGAATGGAGATAGTCCGGTTATTTCCGATCTCTTATTATTAAGTACCAATTGTACTATAGGAAGTAGAGAGACCCAGTTATTTTATTTATAACTGACGTAGTATCTTAGGTATACTTCTATTATTTAATTTATTTATTCTATCTAACCGTCGGTTTCTAGATAGTAGGCGGTTAATATTCGTAGTTTTATTCTAATTATAGCGATTAGAGTCTTCTAATAATAAGATGTAAAGAGTCTATCTCTATCTAATATAATAGATTTAGGTATACTATAATCCCTTATCAGCCTATCTAATAGGATGAATCCTAGCTAATAGGCCTTATACGTCTCTTTATAAGGGATCAGGATTATATACTTTATTAATTTATCGATAATTACTATTATCGAGTTAAAGGTACCCCTTGTAACTGGATCTTTTAACTCTAATAGCTTAATGATAAAGTCTATTATTATATCCTTCTATAATATATCTAGAACTAGTGTAAACTGTATTTGCCTATATTTAGCGTGGCGTACAGACTTATTCTACTAGTATTAAATATATTCTCTAATGTATTTCTTAATATGCGTACGTAGTCGTGGCGTTATATATTCTCGTTAGAGGAGCTTTACTATCTTAGATACTCCCGGATATCCTTATAAAGGATTATCGTAGTAATCCCGGATTACCTCTTTAATATACTTCTTAGGTAAGTATATCCTCCCCTTATACTAGAGGAGCTCTTGTCCTAGTTACTAAATCCTTAGCTATATAGCTAAGTTATCGTTAATATAGCCTTCCTTTAGGATTAACGCGATGTCTTAGACCGTGATTTATATAGTGGCTGCCAGATTTTATACTAGTATTAACGATCCGTCTCTTTCTTATTTAAGAATTAGCTTCTCTATAATATCCTTGGATTCCATATAATTAATACGCCTACTTAGGGCGTCTACTCGACTATTATCTTTTCCTAGGGTATATAGTATCTTAAACTTATACTATTTAAATAATTTAGATTAATAGACTTACCTCCGATTTAACTCCTTTATTATTATGAAGTTAAGGAGATTCTTATAGTTTATAAAGATAGTGAGTTCTAAATAACTCTCTATGTATATCCTCTAGTTTTAAAGTATATATACTACTACTAGTAACTCTTTATTATATATATTATAGTTCTATTCTACTACTAATATCTTTCGCGAGTAGTAGGTAATTAAGTACTATTTTCCATCTTTTTCCTAATATAGATAAGCGCCGATTATAAGATCTAAGGTATCTATTTCAATACGAGCTAGTTCGTTTACTCGAAAGGTATAGAGTACTAGTAGATTTTAATAGGCTTCCTTTAATATCGTAAATACTTTCTGTTAACTAGATCCCTATTAAAATCCCTTTTCCTTCTTAGTTATATCTATAAGTAATAGGGCTATTTTTGAATACCCTTTAATAAACCTTCTATTAAAGTTCGTAAATCCTAAGAAGCTCTAGACTAATTTCACGTCGTATAGTATAGGTTATTCTGCGATAGCCTTAATTTTTTCAGGGCTTATGTAAATACCTGTGGTACTTACTATAAATCCTAGGAATTCCACTGATTCCTTATGGAATTCGTACTTCTCTGGCTTAAGGAGTAATCTCGCTTATGATAGGTAGGTTAGGATATCCTATATATGCTAGATATGTACTTCCTTAGTCTTAGAGTAGATTAAAATATTATTAAGGTAAGCGATCGCGGTATAATCTAAATAGGCTTAAATAATATTATTAACTAGTACTTAGCAGGTTACTAGTACGTTAGTAAGTTTAAATAGTATAACTAGGTACTTATAATATCCGTATTAAGTCCTAAATATAATTTTCCATTCTTCTCCGGCTTTCATTCAGATTAAGTTATAAGCTCCTCGTAAGTCGAGCTTAGTAAATATCCTTACCTGAGAGAGTCTATCCTGCAGCTCGCTAATATTTAGTAAGGGATATCGATTTTTAATAGTAATATCATTTAACTTCCGATAATCGATATATAGCCTAAGTTTCCTATCCTTCTTTAGTATAAAGAGGATTAGATATCCTGCTAGTGATTTAGATTCTCGAATAAATCCCTTTTTAAGGTTCTTATTAATATACCCGCGTAGTATAGTAAGTTCCTTTTCTAATAATATATAAATTAATCTAAACGTTAGTTCCTTTCCTAGTTTAAGTTCGATCTCATGATCCTAGGATTAGTATATAGGTAAAGCTTTTACTATTATCTCTTTTATAAAGAGATATATCTATTTCTTATACTCTTATAGGATATTAGGAGGTTTATCATTTCCTCTAAGAACTCTAGCTTCCTTTTAGCCCTATTAACCTCTGCTAGTACCTACTAAGTTAGACCCTCTTTTCTTAAGGTCGTCCTTTTTCGAAGATGAAGTAATATATACTTTAACTAATCTTTAATTTAACTTCTTATCTACCGTCGTCTGCTATTAGCGTGTAGGGTGGATACTAGTAATACTACTAGTTCGCTTTAATTCAAGTACTCCTATCTTCTAATTAATTATTAGGTTATACTTCCTTAATTAAGGCATTCCTAAAATGATGTAATAAGTGGCTATCCTAACTATATCTAAAGAAATATCCTTATAGTAGCGTTAAGCTATAAGGTATAATAAGGTAGTTTCTTCGCCTATACTTCCTATTAATAGTTCTAACCCGTCGGCTATCTATAGGCTATATGGCTCCTTCTTTTTTCGAGTTAATAAGCCTGCCGACTGTACTAAGGTTCGAGAAATGAAGTTACCTGTTACCCCTGAATCTATTATAGTAATAGTCTTTACTCCATTAATCTGTACTAGTACGTTCACATGTATTTCGTACTTTATCGAATATAAATGTCGTATTACTAGGGTTATAATATTAATCTCCTTATACTTCCCCTTAGTATAAGGGATTACTCTTTTCCTGAGTCAGGGAGAAATTTAGTAATCTTCTTCTAACGTATATGCTTCTGGCAATGGTCGTGCAAGCATATATACTATTCCATTAGATAGTATTCTTTAGTATCTATCTCGTGTCTAAGGTAGGTATAAAGGTGCTGATACCATTTATCGTCGTGCCTTAGAAAGAAACTTTATCCTCGTTTTATCGCTAGATGCCACGTGTAGTCTAGTTTCTGATAGTTTCTCCAGTTATAGTGTCTGTATACGGGAGTTATTAGTATCCGTCCTTCGTATATCTATACAGCCTAATAAGTTTTATAATAATTATCCGCATAAGCGCTCTAGTACATAACTCTATATTCCGGATGGTTTAAATCGTTGCGGTACTCCTGTACTAGTAACTTATCTAAAACTTTCTCCTAATAAGATCTTAACTATTCCTTAGAGTCGTCCTTTTATTGATCCTTTAACGCGGAGGTATAGGGTACAGAGTTATTTAGTTTAAAGCGTAGTACTTCTTCTTCTAATAGTTCGCTAGTACTTAGGTATTCCCAGTCTAAGTCTCCTTTAATTCCCTGTCCTTGATTAGGCTTCTCCTTCTGATCCTTACTATCGTCGTTAGAGTCCAGTTCTCTTAGTTAATCCTAAATAGTCCTGAGTCGTGCTTTTATCTACGTGATATTCTTTTCTTTCTTGATGACTTCTTTTTCTAATTCTTTATATCGTTGCTAGAGTTCTCTGATATCTTCTATTAGCGTATTAAATGCTGAGAGTAATTTACTCGCGATTACTTTAAGCTCTTCATTATTATATTTTACCTTAGGCGGATCTTCCGAAGGTCTATTCTTCTTAATTAGTACTCTTCGTAGTATATTTAACTATAGTCGTTATACTATGTTTTTCGACCTATAGTCTCTAACGATGTAGCCTAGCTTATTATAGCTATAGTAAAGTATTACTTTCTTACCCCTATTCTACTACCTCTTCCCCCTGGGTTTTCCTTTTCGTTGCGTGAAATCGAGCTCCATGGGTATATACTTATAAGGGTCACGGTACGTTGTTTTCTTTATGCGGAACCCTCCTCTGAAGTTCCCGCTTAACTGTAGTCCTATTAAGCCGCCATTATATCGTTTTTCTATAGCTAGCTCGTAGAGCCTGTTATTAATTCTAGTTACTATTTTTATAAGAGTTTTAAGGTTATTAATCACTACTCCTACCTCCATTTATATAAGTTCTTCTTTAATATTGATCTTAAGTCCCCTTCGATATATGGTTATAAGTACTTTATCGTCCTAATCCGTTCGAGCTAAGTATTACTAGAACTACGTAGAGTACTCTACTACTAACTTCTTTTAAATAAGGTGCTATATTACTCGTACCGCGACGTTATTTTTATTTAAAGGTCTAAAATTCTATTATATTTTGATATAGAACCTTAAGAAGCTTTCTATCTATCTTTTAATATCTTTATTATCGTCGTCGTCGGGGTCTTCTAAATATCTTTTTAAAAGGGGGGCGGACTACTCCTAAGCTCGCCCTCTTAAATAGGAAATAGTAAAAAGGGGTTATTTAACCTATATTACGGTATTAAACTTAAAGTATAATTATACCTATAATAACTACTTCTCTAGTTTATTACGTTCTCCGTAGTATATATCCGGTTTAGTAACCCAGATCTTATTATCTTAGTTACGAGTAGGAGGTTATTATCCTTACTTACTTAGGATAGGATTTCATCCTAAGGTACTTATCTTAAGGGTACTTAAAGTGTTATAACCTTATTATCTAAAGGTCGACTAGGATCTAGGATTAATCTCTTAGAAAGGAGTATTAAGGACGGGATAGGTAGGCTTCGTACTAGGCTAGTCTAGTATAATAGTATTATATTTAATATCTAGGAGATAGCTAGGTTAATAATATAAGTTAAGCACGAAGCTCCTACCTACTAGAAAGCATCGCCACTTATATAGACATAGGAAATACTGGATCAGCTGGATTAGTACTAATACTACTGACTTGTCTAGATCAGCTGGATTAGTACTGATACCACTGACTTGTCTAGATCAGCTGGATTAGTACTGATACTACTGACTTGTCTAGATCAGCTAGATCAGTGCTGATACCGCTGATCGTGACGAGAAGTACTTCGTCTAAGCGTAGTATAAGAACCGCGGGTTCAGGCTATAATATAAGGTAGATTTACTATTAATTATTTATAGGCTTATATAATATATAATAGGTATTAAAATTAATATAGATATAAGGTAATAATAATTTAAAATTAATAAGTTATTATTTTAGATCAATAAACCTTAATAATTTATAGAGTTCTTAAGGAAATAGTCTACTATTTATATACTTCTTATCTGTAATATTATAGATTTAAAACCTACTTAAATTAATTTAAGAGTAGTAGATATAATAAATTAAAGTATAAAAAGTATAGTTAATTTATAGATATTATCTTCTAAGTTTAATAAGTTCTTAGATATATTCTTAATAGATAAAGTAAGATATCTATTATCTTATTAAGAGAGTAATTATATTATTAATATAATTAATAATCCTCCTTATAAACTATTATATAATCTATTAAATATAAAGTTAGTAGAATTAAGATACTATCTAAATAAAGCCTTAATAAAGGGGTAGATTAGATATTTAAAAAGTTTTATAAGATTACCTATCCTCTTTATTCCTAAGAAGGATAGAAGCTTACGTCTATATATTAACTATTATAAGCTAAATAAGGTAATTATTAAGAATTAATATCTATTACTATTAATTAATAAGATATTAAATTATCTAAATAGGACTAAGATCTTTATAAAATTTAATCTTAAAGATATATACTACTATATTAAGATCTAGAAAGGAGATAAATAGAAAATTATATTTTATATATATTATAACTATTTTAAGTATTTAATAATATTATTTAATCTTATAAATATACTAGCTACCTTTTAAGCTTATATTAATAAGACTTTAATAGGATTATTAAATAAATCTTATATTATTTACCTTAATAATATTCTTATCTACTTAGAATTATA
>JAABUK010002692.1_pt1 | contig 31476 bp, 28 predicted proteins | sample 5559141 | NCBI WGS metagenome assembly JAABUK01 (sample SAMN10711869, study PRJNA513367) | rock metagenome | isolation source: Antarctica rocks | place: Antarctica: Victoria Land, Pudding Butte nord | collected 2016-01-03
CGCGCCGCCGGCTTTTGCCAGAACGTTGGTGATGGCCGCTGTCAGGCTCGTCTTGCCGTGGTCGACGTGCCCGATGGTTCCAATGTTTACATGAGGCTTATCACGATTGAATTTTGCTTTTCCCATATTCAGTGCTGCTTCCTTGTCAGTTTGGTTTACGTGATTAAAATAGTCTGCCCTATATTATAGCACAGATTTTTGGAAAATGTCACTCTCTGTAATCAAGATCATCTTCGAATGCCTCGGACAGCCGGGGGAAAATGGTATCCAGGCTGCCGGAGACTTCGCCCACACGTACCATCGCCAGCACAAAGCGCGGAAAGATGCCCATCGCTTCCATCGCTGAAAACATGGGCTTGCCTTCGGCAACCGCCTGGCGAACCTGTGCCCACCCCGCCCGCTGCGCGGCAGGCAAAAGAGAGGTGAGCGTTTCCATCGTCCTGAGAATAGGCACCCCCGATTGGAGCAGCATCCCAAACGTCTCAAAGAAGAGGGCCAGCGTCACCGTGTGCTGGTACTCCGACATCTTGCCCCAGTCCTTCGGGTGGGGTGTCCCTGCCGGGTGGAGGAGCAGAAGCGGCTCTTCGCCTGCGGGACAGCGGCGGGCGAGCTGCCATTCTTTCGTCATGACTTTGACCATTCGCCGTAAGGTCTCGTCCAAAATCTCACCCATCTCACCGGCCCGGATCATCATAATATAGGGTTCTGAGAACAGATCAGGGCGGTCCGACATGGCTTCGGACGGCATCGCGCCGTTTTCCACCCTCGCCATAATGCCCTGTGCCGCCGGACCATAAGGCAGCGGGGCTTCGGTGAGAGCGTCCAGGGCACGCATGATGCTGACTCCGGCATCGATCATGATAGAAAAATGCCGTGTGAACAGGGCAAGTGCGGGCGGCTGTGCCTGGTCAGCGCGGGCTATTCGCGGCAGAGATTTTTCTTTAGACATGAAAGTTTCTCCTGTAAGTCGTTGCGTAGTAGCGATAGGGGCGTCGCGCAGCAGGCGTTCCAACTGCCGCCGGGCGCGGTAAATCCGGCCCTCCACGGTTGTGGCGGGGACGCCGACGGAGGCCGCAATGTCCTCGTAAGACGAGCCGCCCAAGACGTGCATGAGCAGGGCAACTCGGTTTGCCTTCGGGAGCATCAGCAGGGCGTCATGCAGCTCGCGCTGCTGTTCTCGCAGCAGAAGCTGTTCCAGCGGGCGGCCCCGGTCAGAAGTCAGCCCCGAAGCAGCTTCTTCCTCAAGGAGCTTCGGCAGAAACCGGGAACGGCGATGCCAGCTTGTGCAGGCATTCGCCGTGATTGTTTTCAGCCACGGCAGAAAGAGCACGGGGGAATGAAGGGTCGGCAGCTTCTCCCAGGCTTTCAGCAATATCTCCTGCACGAGGTCTTCGGCTTCTTCGGTGTGGCTGGTTCGCAGGAAGGCCAAAGCGAAAAGCAGCGGGCGGTAGTGGGAGGCAAGCGTGTTGAAGGCGGCCCTGTCACCGCCCTGCGCCTGCTCTGTCAGCCTTGTCCGCAGGTGATTTTCTGATGCTCTGTCTGCCATATCAGTCTTTATGACGCACGCGCTTTGAAAAACCGACGACTCGCGCACAACAAAAAATGTGTTATCATAGGGCTATGAACCCTATTGATATTGATGCGCTGGAATATCACCGCAAAGCGCCGCACGGGAAGCTGGAAATTGTCCCCACCAAGCCGTGTTTCACCCAGCAGGACCTCGCGCTGGCCTATACCCCCGGCGTTGCCGCGCCGTGCCTTGCCATTCAGCAGACGCCCGATGATGCGTTTTTGTACACCGGACGAGGCAACCTGGTGGCTGTCATCACCAACGGAACCGCTGTGCTGGGGCTGGGCAATATCGGGGCATTGGCGAGCAAGCCGGTCATGGAAGGCAAGGCGCTTTTGTTTAAGCGTTTTGCGGACTTGGACTCGATTGACTTGGAGCTGGACACGCAGGACCCGGAGCAGTTTATTCAGGCCGTCCGGCTGATGGAGCCGAGCTTTGGGGGCATCAATTTAGAGGATATTAAAGCCCCGGAATGCTTTGAGATTGAGGCCCGGCTGCGGGCGTCGATGGCAATTCCGGTGTTCCATGACGATCAGCACGGCACGGCAATTATCACCGGCGCGGCGCTTCTGAACGCTTTGGAACTGGTCGGCAAACGGCTGGAAGACGTCAAAATTGTATTCAGCGGGGCCGGAGCGGCGGCGATTGCCTCGGCCCGGTACTACACGGAGCTTGGCGCAGTCCGCCAGAACATTGTGATGGTGGATATTCACGGCGTCCTGCGGACGGGTCGGCAGCCGCCGCTGGATGCGATACAAGCCGAGTTCGCGGCGGACACGGAGGCCCGGACGCTGGCGGAGGCTTTGGCCCACGCGGATGTGTTCATCGGCCTTTCGGCGGGCGGGATTGTGTCCCCGGAAATGGTCGCGGCGATGGCCCCCTCCCCGATTATCTTTGCGCTGGCGAACCCGGACGCGGAAATTGGCTACCGAGAGGCGCGGACCGCCCGGCCCGATGCCATTGTCGCCACAGGCCGCTCGGACTTTCCCAATCAGGTCAACAATGTGCTGGGCTTTCCGTTTCTGTTCCGGGGGGCGCTCGATGTCCGGGCGACCGAAATCAACGAGACTATGAAGATCGCCGCCTCCCGCGCTCTGGCCGCGCTGGCGCGGGAAGACGTGCCGGATGCCGTCGCCAAAGCCTACGGGCTGGACACCCTGCGCTTCGGACCGGATTATCTGATCCCCAAGCCGCTCGACCCCCGCGTTTTGCTCTGGGTTGCCCCCGCCGTGGCACAGGCGGCGATGGAGTCGGGTGTCGCCCGTGTCGCCATTGATTTAGAAAAATACCCCGAGCAGCTCGAAGCGCGGCTGGGCAAATCCCGCGAAATGATGCGGATTGTGCTGAACAAAGCCAAAAGCGATCCCCGGCGGATTGTGCTGTCCGAGGGCGAAAACGAAAAGATGATCCGGGCAGCCTATCAGCTTGCCGAAGAGCGCCTTGCTGAACCTATTTTGCTGGGTAATCAAGGCGTGATCTCCGCCAAAGCCGCCGCCATGCTGCTGGATTTGAAGGGCGTGCAAGTGGTTGACCCCGCCCGCTCCGACCGGCGGGACGACTACGCCGCGCACCTGATGCTGCTTCGGGAGCGCAAAGGGGTGACGCGGCGTGAGGCCGACGAAATGGTGGTGCGCCCGGACTATTTCGGCTCGGTGATGGTGGATTTGGACGAAGCTGACGGCATGGTGACGGGCCTGACGTCGCACTATTCCGAGGGCCTGCGCCCGCCGCTGCAAATTATCGGGGCCGCCTCGGGCGGGCGCACCGTCGCGGGAGTCTACCTGGTTGCCACGCGCCAGAAAGTCCTGTTTTTCGCCGACACCACGGTCAACATTGACCCCGACGCTGAAACGCTGGTGGAGATCGCCCTGCTGACCGCCCGGCTGGCGCGAAGCTTTGAAATCAAGCCGCGTATTGCCATGCTGTCGTTCTCAAACTTCGGCAGCGTCCGCCACCCCCGCGCCGACAAGATGCGCCGCGCCGCCGAGCTGCTGGCCGCCCGCGCCCCGGACCTACCGGTCGACGGCGAGCTTCAGGCGAACACGGCATTGGTTGCTGAAATTCTGAACGGCACGTACCCCTTCAATCGTCTGGGAGCCGAGGCCAACGTTCTGATTTTCCCCAGTCTGGAAGCGGGCAATATCGGCTACAAATTAGTGCAGCAGCTCGCGCAGGCGGAAGTGATCGGCCCCATCCTCGTCGGGATGCGAAAGCCGGTTCACGTTCTTCAGCGCGACGACGAGGTCAAAGACATCGTCAATCTGGCCGCGCTGGCCGTGCTGGAAGCCCAAAAACGGCATCTGGCGGCGGCGTAGTCAGCGCGGGCATCAGGCAAGAGCATCCTGTGTCCACCGGCTGTTGACCAGACGCCACAGGCCATCCGGGTTTCTATCGCGCAAAGCCACCGGCAGGAGCGATTCAGGGGCATCCTGCCAGCAGACGGGGCGGGCGAAACGCAGCAAAGCAGCCGTGCCTACCGAGGTCGTGCGGCTGTCGGTGGAGGCGGGGTACGGCCCACCGTGCTGCATCGCGGGGCTGACTTCCACGCCGGTCGGGAAGCTGTTGAACAGTATCCGGCCCACGCGGGTTTCCAGAATGGCAATCACGTCCGCGAACGCGGCGAAGTCTTCGGACGTGCCGTGAACTGTGGCAGTCAGCTGTCCTTCCAGACCATGTGCGACTGCCGCCATCTGCGCGGGGTCCGTGCAGGCGACCATCAGCGTGGACGGCCCAAAGACTTCCTCGGCCAGCGTGGGCGTGTTCAGGAGGATGTCCGCAGGAACGGAAAAGACAGATGCGTGGGAGTCGCTTGTTTCGCGCGTCACACCTGCCGTCTGTTCCAGCCGCGCCCGGCCTGCGTCGTAGGCTTCGCGGATACGCGGAGTCAGCATGACGCCGGGCGGGGTTTTCCCGGCCGCCTGCGCGACTTCGGTTTGGAAGCCACTCAGAGCGTCACTGCGAAGACCGACGACTAATCCAGGGTTGGTGCAGAACTGCCCGACACCGAGCGTCACTGACTGCGCCAGCCCCGCCGCGAGAGCCGCGCCGCGCTCTTTGAGTGCGCCGGGAAGCACGAACACCGGGTTGACGCTGCCCATTTCGGCATAGATAGGGATTGGCACAGGCCGCGCCGCCGCCGCGTCATAGAGGGCGCGGCCTGCTTTGAGCGAGCCGGTGAAGCCGACGGCGGTGATTTGGGGGTGACGCAGCAATGCAAGGCTAATTTCCGCGCCGCCGTGGAGCATCGAGAACACGCCGTCGGGCATTCCCAGAGCTTTGGCGGCGGCCAAAATCGCTTGGGCGGCCAGCTCGGAAGTGCCGGGGTGCGCCGGGTGCGCCTTGACTACGACAGGACAGCCCGCTGCCAGTGCCGAAGCCGTGTCGCCGCCTGCCACGGAGAACGCAAACGGAAAGTTGCTGGCCCCGAACACGGCAACCGGCCCGAGCGGGATCAGCATCCGGCGCAGGTCCGGGCGCGGAAGCGGCTTCCGGTCCGGTTGGGCCGTATCAATGCGTATGTCTGCCCAGGAACCCTCGCGGATGACTTCAGCGAACAGCTTGAGCTGATTGATGGTTCGCGCCCGCTCGCCGGTCAGCCGCGCTTTCGGCAGGCCGCTTTCGGCGTGGGCAATGGCAATCCAGTCATCGCCGAGCGCCAGCAGCTCCTCAGCGATACGCTCTAAAAACTCGGCTCGGCGGGCGGCGGGCACGGCGCGGTACGGAGCCGCCGCGCTGTCAGCCAAATCAGCAGCTTGTATGAGTTCTCCGGGCGCGGCCTCGTGGAACATGGCTTCCAGCGCCTTGCCGGTGGCGGCTTCTGTACCTGTGAAAGTCGCTGTACCGAGGGCGGACAGGCGCTGTCCGATAAAATTGTTGCCGTTCAAGTTCAAGTGGGTTACTCCTTCGGCTTTGCGGGGATGTTAGCAATGCCGGGGTTGTCTTCGCCGACAAAGACCGCCAGCGGTGTGCCGCCCTCGGTCGTCACCAGCCACCAGTGGCCGCTGTACGTGTGCATTTCGCGGCTTTCTCCAGGGCCGACCGTGCCGTAAGGCTTGCGCGTGCCGTCGCCGGGCAGCCAGAACAGGGACACAAGCCCTTTAGTCCCATTGCGGAATTCAACCGTCGTATCCGAGCCACCCGACCCTGATGCCAGGCTTTCCTCGCCGACGGGCCGCACAGGCAGCATCACCGGAGCGGAGGGCGGGATGGGAAGGTTGCGGTCGGGCGGCTCGGCGGCCAGCAGATGCTGGATAAAATAATCACGCCGCCGCCGCTCCCCGTAAGCGCCGCCGTCCCCGTGATCCTGCCCGATATTGACTAGCAAATCGTAGTCTTTGCCCGCTTTTTGAAGCGCCCCGGTCAGCCGAAGAGTCGACGCCGGGGGGACATTGGTATCCAGCTCGCCCATCATCAGAAGCAGTTTGCCGCGCAGGCGGGCGGCGTTGTCGATGTTTGAGCTTTCGGCATACCACGGGCCGACCGGGTAGCCCATCCACTGCTCGTTCCACCACTGCTTGTCAATCCGGTTGTCGTGGCAGCCGCAGGACGAGACGCCGACTTTGTAAAAGTCCGAGTGAAACAGCAGCGCTCCGGTCGAGTTCTGCCCGCCCGCCGAGGTTCCGTAAATGCCCACCCGCGATGTGTCGCAGTAAGGGTACTTCGCAGCCAGCGCCTTGTGCCACAGAATACGGTCCGGGAAGCCGCCGTCTTTCAAGTTATGCCAGCAGACATTGTGGAAGGCTTTGGAGCGGTTGCGCGTGCCCATGCCGTCGCACTGCACAACGATAAAGCCTAAATTCGCCAGCGACTGCATGGAGTCGCGCACGGCGAACGTTTTGCGGACAAACGAGTCCTGCGGCCCGGCATAAATGTTTTCAATCACCGGGTACTTTTGGGCCGGGTCGAAGTTCGCAGGCCGGAACACGAGGCCCCAGATGGCAATGACACCGTCCCGGCCTTTCGCGGAGAACACTTCGGGAGCCTGCCACCCGGCGGCGGTCAGGGCCGAGATGTCAGCGGTTTCCAGCGGGCAGACCAGCGTGCCATCGGCCACTTTTCGGAGGGTATGCACCGGCGGCAGGTCCGCCCGCGAATAGGAGTCAATCAAATAAGCGTTGTCCGGCGAGTATTGGACGCTGTGCGTACCGTTGCTGTCGGTGAGCGCGACAAACTCGGTGCCGTCAAATCTGACCCGGTAGTGATGGATCAAGTACGGGTCTTCACCAAGATTCCTGCCGCTGCCCTGAAGCCAGATTTGCTTGGCGTCATCGTCCACACGGTCCACCCCCCGCACCACCCAATCGCCGCGTGTGAGTTGTTTTGGCGGCGCGGTTCCTACCGCATCATAGTAGTACAAATGCCGCCAGCCGTCCTGCTCCGACGCATAAATCACCCCGGCAGCATTGGGCGTATAGTGCGTATAGACATTGCTGGTGTTGATAAACGGCTTCGTCCGGTCATCCACAATCACGCGGGCCTTGCCCGTCGCCGCCGTGATTTCGATCACCTGGAAGAACTGGTGGCCCCGGTCCCGATGCTCGAATAAAAACGTCTGCCCGTCGTCCCGCCAGTGCAGATCGGGCGTGTCGCCAAACAGCGCCTCCACCCATGCCTTGACGCCTGCCCCGGTAGCCGCGTCAAACGTCCACAAATCATACAGCGGCAAGGCGTCGCCGGGCTGTGCGTACTCGTGCTGATGCAAAACGCCCCGCGTGCCGCCGTCTTTCGGCGACGACTCAATCAGGTACACCGGCAAAATCTCAGCCGGTACGCTCTGATACGCCGCCAGCGTGCGCGAGTTCGGCGACCATTCCGGCTGCACAAACGGGCGCTTTTCCGTGCCACCCTGCGTCAGCGCCGTTTCCCGCCCGGTTTTGGCATCACGCAGCCACAGATTGTGGTCTTTCACGAACACGGTGCGCGTCCCGTCGGGCGAAGCGCCTTCGAGCCGGTCTTCCTTCGGCATGGGCTTTTCAGCGGCGGTCGCCTTGGCAGGCTTCGCCGTGGGCGTACAGACATACGTGGTCAGATCGCACACCCAGGGCTTGCCATCCGCGTCAAACATGATTGCCTGGCCATCCGGCGCGTACTCAAACGCCGTCAGCGGCAGATGGTCGGCGGTGTATACTTGGCCCGCCGCTTTGGACATCCCAGCAGCCAGTTTCTCATGGTCAAACGCCGCCGTGCGGACGCCGCGCCCGGCATCCACGCGCACGAATCGGCGCCTCCCTCCAGCAAAATCCGTGCGATACCAGAACGCGGTGTTGTCGGCGAACCAGTGCGGCGTCAGCGTGGCCTGATACACCGGGCGGCGAGTCAGCGCGTCATAATTGATTTGCTGCGCGAACGCCTGCGCGATTTCGGTGCGGGTCGGGCGGTACGGACGCGGCGCTTTGCCCCGCGCCGCGCCTTTGGCAGAAGCAGCTCCGGCCCCGGAGGCCGCCAGCAGAGATGCCCCGCTGACGGCGGCGGCCTGCGCTAAAAAGGTTCGCCGGGAGATAGGTTTTTGCATAGGTTTTTGCATAAGTTCTAATTAAACCGATCCGGGCTGAGTGCGCCGAGTGAAGGTTCCGGCATTTCGCCGGACAAGACTTCCGCCATCAGCCGACCCGTCACCGGGCCGAGGCTCATCCCCATCATGGCGTGCCCTGTGGCCGCCGACAGGTTGGTATAGCGCCCGAAGCGGCCCACATACGGCAGGCCGTCGGGCGAGCAGGGACGCAGGCCGCTCCAGACCGGCAGGTCCCGGAAGTCTTCGGGCGTGAAGTCGGGGAAGTAGCGGGGAATGGCTTTCAGAATACCTTCCACGCGGGACTGACTCACCGACGTGTCCAGCCCGGTGATCTCCATCGTGCCGCCAAAGCGCAGCGTGTCGCCCATCGGGGTGACGGCAACCCGCGCCTCGGTCAAGATGGAGCAAAGCCGGGGAAGCTGACGTGGGGTCGGCAGGGTGAGGCTGTAGCCCTTGCCCGCCTGCATCGGCAGGCGCAGGCCGAGGCCGCGCACAGTTTCGGGAGACCACGCGCCGCCCGCCAGCACGTATTCGTCGGCACTTAGCTCGCCCTGCGTGGTTTGTGCGGCGGCAATCTGCCCGCGTTTGGCCCGCCAGCCGGTCACTTCGGTGTTCCAGCAAATCTGCCCTCCACCCGCTTCTAAAGCTTCGGTCATCCGCGCCACAAAGACGTGCGGGGACAGGTGGCAGTCCTGCGGAAAATGGATCGCCCCGGCAATGTCCATGCGAACGCCGGGGTCAAGCCGGGCGGCGTCTTCGGGCGACAGCACGGCGGCGGGCAATCCCAGTTTGGTGGCACGGGCTGCCAGATGCGCTTCTTCGTCTAAAGCCGAGGCGGTCTTGCAGAGCATCAGCAAACCGCCTTTGGTCAGCCCGAAGACATCGCCAAACTGTGCGGCCAGCGTTTCGTATTCTCGGCGGCTTGCCAGATTGAGATCGCGGAGCAGAGGCGACGAGCGGGCGACATGGGCGGCAGTCGCGGAGCGGGCAAAGAGCAGGCCCCAGCGGGCCAAATCCAGATCAAAGCGAGGGCGCACATAAAAGGGGCTTTCGGAGTGCAGCATCATCCGCAGGCCGTAGCCCACCATGCCGGGCGCGGCCAGCGGCACGAAATGACTGGGGACAATCATGCCCGCATTGCCCAGGGAGCAGCCGTCGTGTGCAGGGCCACCGCGCTCCAATACAATGACCTCGTGGCCCTTCTGCATCGCGTAATAGGCGACACACAGGCCGATGACACCGCCGCCGACAATAAGTATCCGTTTGAGCCGGGTCACAGACGAATGCCCTCCCGGAACGGGTCAGCAGGGTCAAACAGCAGTGTCGCCCGCGCCGTCATGTAGGCCCGGCCCATGATTGTCGGAATTGATTGGTCGCCATCGGGTGTGATGGTTCCCTCGAAAACGCCGCCCAGAATGCTTTCCTGCCGCCAGACCTGCCCCGGCGCGAGCTTGCCGTCGGCATACAGGCAGGCCATCTTGGCACTGGTTCCCGTGCCGCACGGGGAGCGGTCGTAGACCTTGCCGGGACACAGCACGAAGTTTCTGCTGTCCACGCCCGGCGTTGGGGACGGCGCGAACAGCTCCACATGGTCAATCTCCGCGCCGTGCTGCCCCGTGATCCCCTGCGCGGCCAATGCCTGCCGGATGCGCCATGTCTGCTCGGTCAAAGCCTCGACGTTGGCGGCAACAAGCTCCGTACCTTCGGCATGGGCCAGAAAGAACCAGTTGCCGCCCCACGCCACATCTCCCACGACAATCCCCTGCCCCGACACGTCTACGGCCACGTCTTTGGCATAGCGAAAACTGGGCACGTTCCGTACCGACACGGCCCCGGACTCATGCAGTCGCGCCGTGACGACCCCCACCGGCGTTTCCAGCCGATGCTCGCCCGGCCAGATTTTGCCGAGATGCGCCAGCGTCGCCACCACGCCAATCGTGCCGTGCCCGCACATCCCTAGAAAGCCGACGTTGTTGAAGAAGATGATGCCCGCCGCGTTGGACGGGTCGACGGGCGGGGTCAGCAAAGCTCCGACCAGAACGTCCGAGCCACGCGGCTCCGTGACGACCGCCGTGCGGAACGAATCGAACCGCTCCCGGAAGACGGCAAGCTTTGCCGCCGCCGTGCCGCCGCCGAGGTCCGGCCCGCCGGACAGCACCATGCGAGTCGGTTCGCCTTCCGTATGGGAATCGAGAACATGAACTTCCTGCATCGCTTGCTTTTTCTACTCGTCAGCGCACCGGGATTTGCGGGCGGGTCTCGATGCCGCGCCGAATAATCTTCAGGACGGCTTCCCGCTCCGCGCCGGAAATCGTCAGACGCGGCGCACGCACCCATTCGGCCCCGAGGCCGCATTCCTGAATGCACAGCTTGATATACTGCACAAACTTGATTGGGATGTCTAGATGCAGCAGCGGCATATACCAACGGTAAATCTCCAGCGCTTTTTCCCACTCCCCGGCCATTGCCAAATCCCACAGGTATTGGTTTTCTTTCGGGAACGCCAGCCCGACGCCCGCAATCCAGCCGGTCGCCCCGAGCAGAACGCTTTCCAGCGCCAGATCGTCCACCCCGGTAAAGATGGTGTAGCGGTCGCCGACTAAGTTAATAATATCCGTGATACGCCGCACATTGCCAGACGACTCTTTAATGGCGACAAACTTTTCCTCGTCTGCCATCTGCGCGAACATCTCCGGGGTGATGTCCACGCCATAGGCCAGCGGATTATTGTAGCAGATGATGGAAAGGCCGCTGGAATCCGCCACGGCTTTGTAATGCGCCAGCGTTTCTTCCGGGTCCGCTTTGTAGACCATCGCAGGCAGCACCATCAGGCCATCGGCTCCCAGCGTTTCCATGTCGCGGGCATACCGGCAGGCGGCGGCGGTGCTGCACTCGGACACGCTCGACAGCACTGGGACACGGCCCCGCACTGTCTCAATCGCCATTCGCATGACGCTTCGTTTTTCGTCCGGCTCCAGCGCGATATTCTCGCCGAGGGAGCCGAGCATGATGATGCCGGTGACACCGGACTCAAGCAAAACCTCAATATGCCGGGCAGTGGCCTCCAAATTCAGGGTTTGGTCTTGATGAAGCTGCGTGGTGACGGCGGGGAAAACGCCTTTCCAGTCTGGTTGCATAGGTCTCTTTCTGCACTTTTTGGAGGTATGAGGAAAAGCGGCTTGAAGATGTGATTAAGGAAGTTGCGACAGTGGGAGGGGAAAGAAAAACAGCCCACGAAGGGAATTGGACCCTTGACCTCTTCTTTACCAAAGAAGTGCTCTACCACTGAGCTACGTGGGCGTGAATCTTGTTTCAGATTTCGCGTTTCGGAGGTTAGTATGACACGAAAGGCCGGAAATTGCAAGCGCAAAGCCCGATTAAAGAAAAGTAAAAGTAAAAATCCTCCCGCGTTGCGGGAGGATTTTCGGTGTGCTTTGTATGGGCCGGACAAGTTTCGAACTTGTGTAGGCTTGCGCCGACGATTTTACAGACCGCCTCCTTTAACCACTCGGACACCGACCCCTGATGAAAAGCATCTTTTCGAACAGAATTCTGCGGCAAACACGCAGCGGGAGACAGGAATTGAACCCGCGACACGCTGTTTACGAAACAGCCAAGTCACGGAAACTATGTGGCTCTAACTAAGTCTCAGCGTCCCCAAGCAGGTTTACCTTGACTTTAGGATTTTACCCAACGCAATCCGCGTTTGTCAAGCCCTGAACAGCAGGTGTGTTTCATCTGACCCCATTTTCGATAACAGCACTCGGACTCCCCACGATAGCCTGCATTACCCGGAGGGCTGTCGCGCGCTGGTCAAAGGACATGGCGCGGAATGAGGCAAGCAGTCCTTGCTCCTGCGCTCTCAGTGACTCAGCTTCCTGCACAAAATGACCTGCTTCATGCACTACCTCGCCTACCGGAGGTGCCAACATCTCCGGTACGGAAGTCCCCAGTGCCAAAGCAAGGCGGATTAGGCCGTCGAGCCTGAGCCGCGTCTTTCCAGTCTCCCATTTAGAAAGAAGGACATCGCTAACGCCCAGCATTGCGCCTAAGGCAACTTGACTTATTCTTCGCCGACGCCGGTGATTGCGGAGCGCAATTGCCAATTAGGTGGCGAGCAACTCACTTGGCATATGATCATCCGGCTTGACTTGCCATGTACGGTCATCAGGCAGATTTTCAGTTGAATTCTTTCCTATTACAAATCTTTCCGGGACTGCCACAGCCTATTCACTGTCATTCCCTTCGTCGCCTCACCTTCGCCATCTTCGGGAAAGCAGGATCAGAAACAACATGGGCCGGTTTGCCCATAGGTTCGATCACCTTGCCCCGGACGCCCGTATGATTTGGTGAACATAGCCTGGGTATTATACCCTATGAGGCCACGGAGCAACGAGCCTCTAAAGGCAACGAGGGAGCCAAACGGAGGACTTCCCGCTTGGCTCCCTTCAGCTTTGCATGGCTTCACTGGTCAATTATTATCTCAGTTCTCGCCCGAATGCGTCCGCCGGAAACGACAGTCTGCCGCCCGTTCGCAGCGACCTCGGTTCAGCACCCTAACAGCACTCTTCCCAAACCTTTTCCGGTTCTGCCTAGATGATTGATGCTGAGGGTGCCCATCTCGACTTATCCCCAAACTTGGCCTCATCTGGTGGACTTCAACCGGATGTCCTCCCGTTCTTTATTTGGCATCCACTAGACTTCCATCTGGGATGCCCCGGATGACGAGCGATGGCGTTCTCGACGTCTCCAGGAACAATTCTCGGGTTCCGTCATAACACGCTCTGTGACAGCGTGCGCTCGTCAAACTTTTCGGCTTCCACTGGACCTTGGCAAACGCGGGTTCGCCGGGGCTTGAGAATTTTTTTCTAAAATTTTGCGGATGAGCGGACGCGAGCGGAGTCCCGCAAAAGATGGCGGGGTAGCGGTATACCTAATCGAAAACTTCAGGTACCCCCCCACCCCGGCCCGTTTGTGCTGTGGGACGGGCACCTGAGCAGAAGCCCTTACTCCCACTCGTCGCCACCCGCCGCCTCGAACCACGCCCGAGCGCGGCTCTGCCACGCCTCAGGCCCCCGCCATTTCCCCCAGGAGCCGTCAGTGGAGACGAGGCGGGCCAAGTCCTGGGGCACGGGTTCCAGGACGGCGGGAACCGGAATAGATAGTTTCATTGACGTTCAGCCGCGTCATGTGTCACAATATCACTACGGTGGTCAGGCCCTGCGCCTTGTGGAGGATGTCCTATGAGTTCGCGAGAGCGGCGAGAGCCGCAGGTAACTATCGCGTGCGACCGATGCGGGAAAACACAGACCATGCGGAAGTCGCGCCTCGTGCCGTGCCATGGATACTGCTGCTCCCGCTGCTATAATGTAGTTGTCCGCCCCCTCTCGGGATACGTGCGCTCCCTCCGGTGGTAGTGTAGACGGCATACTCCGTCCGCAACCAGGCCGCTGTCATCTCGTCGGTGGCTGCCTTGATGAATGCGGACTGGCCGCTGTCAAACGTAACGACACCTCTGTGTGCGGTCGTATAACCGCCCCGCGCTACCTGGAAGCGCAACGGTCTAGCTCCCATCAAGTCGGCGATCCGTTGGTCAAGGTTCATCATACTTAGGGTACCCGCTCGTCTCGTTGCTCCGTCTCCCAGTTCCCCTGGGTACCCTTGCACGCAGAATGTCGAGCATCCGTCCCACCGACCAGCGTTGGTGGACCCCATGGTCCGCACCCAAAAAAGCAACAGGCAAGGAATGAATGGGGCGAACGGCCTGTTTCGTCCTTATGCGCCTCTATTGCAGGTATTGCGACGCGATCTCGTCCAGATGGAACTGCGTCCCATTCTCCACCGAGAACACAGTCTCTGCGCTCTCGGGAGTGTCTACGACTGTACCGCGCTTCCCGCGAAAGAAGGAAGAACTTCCATAGCCGCAAGGCATTCTTATTTTGTCTTCATCCGAGTCGCTTGTCAAGGGGGGGCGATGATGTGAAAGCTGTGTCGCGCAGAAGCAGCACTTACAGGGAAGTGCCGTGCTCATAGGGCCGAAAATCCTATGCCTTGCGGGAAGCGGAGACTCTGGGTGACAAGAGAAGGAAGAATCTCCATAGCCGCAAGGCTATGTCATTGTGCCATTATCATATCGCTTTGTCAAGCGACGTCAGACACGCATTTCATTTGGCTTACTTCCAGGCTAAAAAACTGGTGGATAACTTCCTCGGTGTCTCGTTGGAGCATGACTGCTTGAGCCTATTCTGCCCAAACATTCGGAGGTCAACGGAGAAAAAGCAAGCGCAGTCAGGTCCCTTCCCGCTCCGCCCATTCCTCAGGCAGTTGTGCCAAAGACCCGTGTTCTGCACCACCAGCCTCACCATCCCGGAAGCGGTTTCAGCAGGAACGCCTGCTCCTTGCCCTTGTACTTGCCAATGCCAACTATCCACCCGGCGTCATTGATGGATTGCGCGTCTTCCAGTTCCCAGCCGGAGTTTGCGGGGATCAGGCTGTTCAGGTCCCACGTCTTGCCCCCTTGCCAGACAATCCCAGAACTTTTTTTCCAGCCACGCCCCCCTTCGGCCTGGGCGCGGCCTGAATACCAGGACTCACTTCCCACTACCTGATCCGATGCGTTCATCGCACTCACCTGTATACTACTCTCTGTCGTTTGGCCGCTGCCGTAACCTTCCGCATTGCCGATTTTCTGCGGCTTGGCGCCTGCCACAAAAACGTTTCCATCGGGGTTATCCCCCGCGTAATGCCCCTGGACGTTGACGGCAGTGATGTCGTCCATGTTCGGGTGGCGTGCTCGCCCATGATCCCAAAGTACGCCGTTCACATCCACCTCACCGACGATTAGGCCCAGGTCATTTATGCCTTCAGCGTTGGTCTGCTGATCCTGGCCGACGTTTCCTGCCTGGGCGGTTAGGTCGGTCATGTGACCGCTGGCCCAGAGGAAAGCGTGGGGGATTGCATTACCCGGCCCGTTCTCATTGAAAGTCTTGCGGGCAATGTCCGATGAGCCGATGATCTCGCCGCTGCTGTTGATTGCTTTGGGCGTACAGGTCTGGCCGCCCAACGTGCCCAAATCCTTCATCTTGCCCTTGGACCAGAGGAACCCACGAAAGCCGCTCCTCACTTCATAGACGCCGATGACTTGACCGCGTGCATTGATGCCTGTTGCCTCACTTTCGCTCGGCCCTAGGCTGCCCAGGTCCATAATTGTTCCTTGGTGCCAAAGGGCTGCGTGCAGGATTGGGTAAGATGTACCGCAGCAGTCCTTTTGTACCTTTTTCGTCTCTACTGCGCCTGTGATGTCGCCGCTCTGATTGATAGCAAGATGCCCCAAACTAGAGCGCACCATTGCGATCCCAGTGATGGCGTAACGGGGAGCGAAATGCGGCGTGGGTGGCGGATAGGAAACTTTGCCACCAAGGGGCCAAGGCATCAGGAACCACGCGCCCACCACCACCACGATAGCCACCAGGGCGGCTGCAACTACGACTTTGGCAGATGGGATACGCTTTGTCCGGTTGTTCATCGTTGTGCCTTTCTATCCTAGCCGCTCTTTTGTTTCCATTCGGTGCCCCCGGTCAGGTCCCTTGCCTTTGTCACCGGGCGTATCAGACTAAGCGGCAAATCTCGCCAATCCCCAGGGAGTTCTCGTTCGCGCGGAAAGGTCCGCATCTACTGGGACATCGGTAATCTCTCCTGTTCCACACTTTCGGCAAGTGGAACGGGCTACATAGCCGTCGTGGGCCAATCGGTGAACTGATAGGTGTCCGGCAGATGATACCGCGTCTGTATCCCTCCAAGCGCGGCAAGAAATTTACGCTCAAACGCTTGGGATTTTGCAGCAGCCTTTCCAGAGGCTGCTGCAAATACCTCAGCCTTAGCCCGCTCCCGGATAGGCGCTGTTTGCGCCTGGTACGTCTTCAAGAAAGCAGTCTCCAAAAGTGTGAGGGAAGCCACTAAGTCCTGATTTACAGCCTGGCAGGCAGGGGGCGGCTTCAGAGATTTGGCCTCTTCTTTCAAGGTGTGCATATAATCGACTTGAAGGCGCATCTTCTTCGACCAGACAGGATATGACCAGTACGAGGGGTGCAGCAAAAGACCACTCTCGATACTCTGAACATTACGTATTCGATCCGTCAGACGGCACACACGGATGTAATAGCTCAGGATTTGCTTCTTTTCCTGTTTCCTTTGTGACGCCTGAATCGAGGCCGTATCGGGCCGCTTACTCTTTGCCGGGGTGCACAAGGCTGGGGTGCATAAAGCAAATAGGAGAAAAAGAAAAAGTATCTTGGTGTAAGAGTATGGTTTCATGTATGTGATCCCATTTGTCAAGGCAGCGTGCCTGGTTCTGTATGCATTGCTGTCCGTGATGCAGTACAAAAACCTGACCAGTGCTGAATTGCTCGCCTTGCCGCAGGGAAGGATTATTGCCGCCGCGCTCCCGGCAGGCTGAGCGGGCTGCTCAAGGAGGTCAATGCGCTGCTGCGGTCGGGGCGATGGGAGTCATGAGAAAAGCTGTTGCCTTACCCTTGTGCAGTCCAAAGCCAACGATTTGGCCGAGATTATTGATAGCGGTGGGCTGAAGCATCGTCCACTCGCCTTTGGGCAGGAGGCTGCTGCTGAGATCAACAGAGTTGTTATTCTTCCAAAGCAGTGCCTTGTGCGGTGCAGAAAAATCGGCAACGAGATCAGTGGCTCCAATGATTTCTTCCTTGTCGCTAATGGCAGTGCCCTCGGTTCGATAAGCAGAAGGAGCGCGGAGCAGCGTCACCGTGCCGTCTTTCCAAAGGGCCGCCGTTGAAGTTCCCAATTTCCCCTCCCGGCGGGTTCCCACAATCACTCCGCCTGCATTGATCCCGCTCGGCAGGAAGTCACCTAGGTCCGTAAACACCCCGTCCTTCCAAAGATACCCGCTGAGGCTGTGCCTGACGGCGTCGAAGTGGGAGCCGACGACCGCACCACTGTTATTGATGCCCAGACCAATCACTGCGTTGTGCCCCACAGGACGCCCATCGGTGATGCTTTTCAGAGTACAAACCAGAACCTGCTGTGTCTGAACTGCCGGGTGCAGACGAGAAGCCTCGGAGCCATCGGGGTAGGTGATTTTGTTCACGATAATTTGCCCCACGTCGTTGATGGCCTGTACTGATCCTCCGCTGAGTTTGCCGCTACCGATTACTCCGAGGCTGACGACGCCCCCCTTGTCCCAAAGAACGGCATGACTTGCCCCTCCCGCACGGCTTGAGGTGCCGACGATCTGCCCTTTGCTGTTGATCGCGTTCGCCATGCTGATTTTGTCACCTGGAATGACACTCAGTTTGATGATCTTCCCCTGCTGCCAGGAGAAGGCACGTATACTATCATGTAAAAATGACGACCAGCCAACGATCTGCCCTAAATCATTGATCGCCGTAGGCACGAGGAGAGTTCCACCAATCGAGCCAAGATCGGTGATCATATAGCGAGATGGCACACGCGGGGTATTCGCGGCAGTATCATCCCCCCAGACCCGCCCGGCAAAAAGACCGGTGACCGGTGAGCAGTAAAACAGTGGCTATAATGATATGCTTCATAAGTGTTATCAACCTGTGGTGATTTTATTTGTCAAAGCAGTGTACCTCGATTTGTATGCCCCGTAGCCTGAAATATAATCAAAAAGAAGACAGCCGAACGTAGCTGTGACAGAAAATTGCTGCTATCCAGCCAAGAGTATCGTTGGGTCATTTGTTGGTTTTCTCATTAAAGTTATTGGTTGCCTCGTTAAAGCGGTTTCGCGTAGACGGCATACACAGTGTCGCTACCGGGAGTGACGACGATGTCATAAAACAGCTCATCGTCATCGTTGTCAGGATTTACCCAGCGACGGCTATAGACAAGGTAGCGATCTGGCACAAACGAAGGGGTCCACCAAGATGGAGGAAGCGTCTCAACCAAATTGGCAATGGCTTTATGGCGATTCGCCACTTCAAGGGGTGTCGGGTTGGACCCACCAAGCCCAGGGTAACTCAAGTCGTAATGTCCCTTCGCGATGATCTTCTGAAGGTCGGATTGTGAAATCGTGAAAGAAAGCCAGTCACTTGGTTCGGCTTCAGAACTCGTATGAGCGGCATTCGTAATAATGACGCTTGGAGGTGGCGTGATGCCCACGACGGTCTTAAATAAAGCTGGAGTAGCTGGAACGGGGAGGGCTTTTGGCACCTGCACTGCCCCTGGCGCAATCGCAAACAAAGCAGCAGGCATCGGCGCGTTTAGCACCCAGCCGGTGTAGTCATCGCGGAACACTTGCTGAGTTTTGCCGTGCCAGACAGCAAAAATAGTCTGCCGAAGCATAAGATGCGTTTTAGGATCATACCAATCTTCATCATACATCTTCGGAACCAGCCCCGTTTTATCGCGAGGATCATTGCCAGAAGTATCCACAGAAAGCAGCACGATCTTTCCCTCCCGCACCGCAGGAACTGTGGCAACAGCCTGTCTCCAAAACGCTTCTCGATGATCGTTGATCCTGACAGTCAACTCTTGAAAAGGAGTGTACCACCAGGCTCCTGATGCTGGAAATTGATGAAACTTACCATCTGCAAAATAGGCAGATTTTCCTCCCGCTTCAATGTAATAGTCCGCAATTTGTGGAAAAGTCTTCTCTGTCCAATCTAGGCGAATGAGCCAATCTCCTGAAACCTGGTTCTTAGGAAGTTGCAAATGAATGGTTACGGCTCCAATTTTTTGAAGTGGGCCAAACGCAGCCCCCCCTTGGTGCATGGAAGGCTTCGCTTCGTACATGACTTGCGTATATTGAATCGTCTTCGCATCATAAAACGGGGGCGTGAAGATGATACGTTTTGGCTTCGACGTTGTGCTGGCCCTTGATTTTGGCCTGGGCGCAGCAGCTACGGGCGGGCAAAGAGGCCCGATCTGTAGAGCGATGAACAAGATCATGCCAAACAACCGGAGTGAGTTAGTCACTATATCATTCCCTTCTTTTTAATCTAATGCTTGTCTCTAACATGACCTGGTGCTTGTCAGCAACAGGTTTTTTAGCCGCATCGGGGGGACACGGGCATGGTTTATCAATGGGAATTGGTACGCCCGCTGGAAATGCAAATGTTGAGACGGGCAAGGGGGCGTTGAGTATCCAGCCTGAATACACGGTACGCGAAGCCTCAATGTTCTCCCCGAACTGGGACTCGAACTCAGTCCGTCGGATCAGCAAGTGTGTTTTCGGGTCATACCAATCTTCTGAGCCACCTGGGATGTCAGTGACTAACACCTTCTGACCGTTCCGCACGGCAAGAACAGCAGTTATCGCTTCCTGGGTGTGCTGATTGTGGTAAGCGAAGTGCGGTCCGATGAACTCGTCCAGCGGCTCGGCCCATTGATCGCTATTCAATTCTTCCGTCGTCTCATGTACAGTTACTTTCCCCCGCTTGACGACGAGTTCTTGTTTCCCATCAAAGATGTCATAGGAAGCAGGTTCAGGCGGATTGCTTTCTGTCATGTCGATGCGGTAGCGCGACTCATCAAGTTTGGTAGATGGATTATAGCCTGCTTGAAAGCGGATCGTCAGCGATGCCGTTTGCACCAGTCGGCCTAATCCCTGCTCAGACTTCTGTGCCTCTGATAACACTTCGTGTACCTGGATCGTTTTGGCTGTATCAATGGGCGAATAGAAAGTAACGGACTTCGGTTGAGCCGTCTTTGGCAGATGGGAGATGCCTCTTCTCGGCTTTGGAGTCGCCAGGGCAGGAGAGTAGAAGCCGAAACTTTGCAGGACGGCGTAAAATATGATCAGTACCAGATTTGAAAGGCGAACAGACATAAAATCTTTTTCCTTTGCTCGAAGTTATTACAGTTGGCGACAGAAATAGGGCACGAATCTGGCTAGGAGAAGCGAATCGCATACACAGCAAAATCCACGCGAAGAAAATACAACAGTTGCAGTAAAGAGAACATGACTGCTGCTTTACCAAGTTTTGACTGCCAAGTGCGAATACCGAGCAGCAAGCTGGCGAAGAGCAGGATATGAAGCAGTCCGGGCCAAATGATCATGTCCAAGAAGCCGCTGTTCAGAAACACTGTCAGTTCACTCGAAGGCAGAATGCCAACGTACTCCAGGAAAGTTAAAAGAAGTGCGAGTAGCATCAGCCCGAGCGCCGCATTTCCGGCTTGACGTGCGGTGATCCGCCGACGCTTTAGCTGGACATTCGTCCAAGCAACCGCAAGAATGGAAAATGCAGGAATGACTACCACCGCCGCAATTTGAGCGAACAAAGCCATCTAAAAACACTCCCTCAACAAGAGGCGAAGTCTTCGTCAGCATTCGGGTTCTGAATGCCCGCTCTTCAGCCGCGCTGTGGCTATTGCCAAGAGCAGCAGAAGGGACAAGACTGCCCCGCCGGTGTACCAGAAGCCGAACCAGAGAGAATCCACGAGAACAAGCCGCCACACCGCGACGTCCTCTGACCGTAGGTGCGAAGCCCAATAGTCGAGGCAAAACCGGGCGGCTCCAATCGTCATAATCCCAATCTCGCCGACAATCAGGCTGCGGAGGAGAGACTTTCTGGTGACACTTCTTTTCAGCAGCACAATGATGATCGTCGTGACCCACAGCACCAAGAAAAGTTCGCAGGCAAATAGAGTCCAATCGAGATGAACAGGCTCATCGGCTCCCTCGGCGATGAATTGTTGTGCTGTCGTCTGAAAGTAAGCGTTCTCCGTTCCACAGAAGAAACCACCACACACGATGTAGGGCGGGAAGAGCAAAGCCACAACTGCGGTCCCCACCCCGATGAAGAGTGCTGCAATCTGCCCCACGTTCAAGCCAAGTCTGAAAACCCAGATCGTTTTCTTCTGCATTTCTGAAGCCATTTTCCTAGCCCTGATCTGATATTTTTATTGTTTGTTCACGTGATCTGCGTGCGGGTTTCATCGGGTAAGATCGATGCTTCGGCACTGGGTCAAATGTATCGCCCCCTGTGCATCCGTACCCTGGCACGTTCCAAGAACGGATGCCTGCTGACCATCTTCCACGGTGTCAAATGGCCCCAGGTCATCGATCTCAATGTATTCACCGCTGGGACTACTCCCTATCCTCGGCGGCCCTCCGCCGAACAGTCCTTCACTTTGTCCACCGACGATACCTGTCACGACAATCCTCTTGCCCCTCAGCCGACTGAACGTGGACATATCCTTCTTTGCAGACAGGGATAAGAGGTACCAGGCCGAAAGATATGGGGCGCTGATAACTTCCTGCTGAGCACGAATACGATCAAGAGCGATGACGCCGAGCAAACTGGTTAGAGCGAATGCTGTCAGCATCGTTTTCACACGTTTCTGCCAGGCACTTTGCCACACTGCCACTAGGACCAGTGGAAGCTGCAGCAAAAACCCGAGCCTCAATAAGAAGCCTGGGGAAGGGTCAAAGCCAAACAAGGGGTGCAGTTTCAGGAACAGCCCGAGCCATAGAGGTGGGCTAAGAAGAGAAATAGCCACGGCCCACGCTGCGACCTTGAAGCGGTGATATAAGAGGCCACGGATGAATCCGAGGAGCATCGCCCCTGCGCCGACAAGCACGGCGGCAAGCCAGACGCCGTCAAGAAGAGAGCTACCGTTTGGTGGCCCGCAGAGTGCCGCCAACTCCCAGCACAGAGAACCGAAACCCGCGAGATAGACGGGAATGCTTGCCCTTGACCTCAAGGCGAAAGACAGACGATACCGGCCCCAGAATCGATCTGCTTGTTGTTGGTCTTCTGGCCTCATATCCATATTTTGGGCTATGCTTCTTGCTGTTTCTGGCCTGCACGGCGTTCGCCCGTGAATATACTTTGTAAATCAAAGTTCTTTGCATATTATAACAAAGAGAGCATAGGTTTGTCAAGCCCGGGGTTAGGTTCATCGGGTGAGGCTTTGCAGAAGGCTAAGTAGGGCATCATAAGTCTTTGCGGAAGTTTTGGCAGGTTCTGTCAGACTGTTCACCGAGAAAAACATATTTGGCTCTGCAAGAACTTCTGATGCGTTACTTAGGTTAAAGCCGGAAAGCGCGTTTCTCCCAAAGCACCTGTCCGGTGGCACGGTTGATGAAGCGCAGGACGGTCCGACTGCTTTCAATTGTTTGTGTTGCGAGTGCATATGGCCCCGGCTGACGAGGCGCAGCAATCACCGGTTGACACCACAGAAGGCAGAGCAATACTAAAATCGTTTGCCTCATAGTGACTTCCCATTTCTTTCTAGCTCTGGTTCAGCGAATGCCTGAGCAAAGCAATCACACACGCATCTTTACGATAAAAGGATGCCCACTGCAGTGCCGACCAGCCATCGTTGTCTCTTGCCTTCGGGGCATTCAAGCGCAGGACGGTTTTTTACGATGTCGTCTATTTTCTTTGACCAGATTTTTGAGCGTTCTGCAGCATCTTGAGGATAAAAGAATACGCAGTGTCCTCCTCGGGATGCTTACTCGCCGCATATCTTGCCCGATCTGAAGCAGTTTCCCCGTCCTGATCGCGTTCTTGGGGATCGGCACCATGGGCAAGCAAGAATTGAACGACGTCGAGCCTGCCGTTTGCAGACTGTTCGCCGAGTATCGTCATGCCAGTCCCGCCCACGATCCCGTTGACGTGAGCGCCGATTTGCAGGAGTCTGGCCGCTGCTTTTGCGTTCACGGCCAGAGTCAATGCACGGGAGGGATCGGCCTTGTGAGCCAGCAGAACCGTCACCATCTTGAGGTCGTTGTGCAATTGTGCTGTGATCAAGGTATGGTGTTCACTCAGGCCCGCGTCCCCTACCCTATTCGGATCGGCTCCTAATGCTAAGGCTTTTTGTGCGGCTGCCACATCGCTGTTCTCGACAGCTTGCCAAAGAGATTGATTGGCAGAATTTTGCTGCCGCCAGTTCGCGCTGCCTCGATACACTGCGACCGCTCCTATGAAGATCACAGCGGCCACCGCAAGCATGATCAGTAAAACAGGCTTTACAGTTTTCGCGTTCATAAATTGCGATGACCTTTGAGACAGATAATATGAAAGAAGAACATCCGCAGCACACTCACCAAAATAAACGTCGCTAGTCTTTCAAAGTTTCACCATAAATTCAACTGGGTCCATTTTTTAATCCAGCCGCCGCACCAAACGAGAAGTGGGATGACGTCGCCGAGACGGAGAATAGCAAAACAGGGTCCAGCCTACAGCCCGCGAAATCGGCTCACGCAGCCGCGTGCCGCACCGCTCCGGGTAGAGGTTGTGCAGATAGCCTGTTGCTACGAAGGAACGTTGTGTACGACCAGCGACTTGGCGCGGGAGTAGGGTCATTCTGATACGAATCATTAGAAACTGTATAGAAAGCTCAATTGGGTGCTATCCGCCTGAGCATCAGCGCGGACAGGGCGATCTGGATGAAGGCCACGCTCAACGCAGGGCGCTCTTCATAATCTTTGGACAAACGCCGCTGCTTGCCGAGCCAAGAAAACGTGCGCTCTACCACCCAGCGGCGCGGCAGAACCGAGAAGCCCTTTTGGTCGGCGGGCTTGACCACAATCTCAAGGGTCAGGTTCCAGCACGTCTTGAACTCTTCGACCAATGGGCCGTCGTAGTTGCCATCGGCCCAGATGTGCGGCAGGCGCGGCAGCGTCAGCCAGACGCGGCGCAGCAGGCTCCTGGCGGCTTCGCGGTCGCCCACATTGGCAGGGCAAACCAGGCAGACCAGCATCAAGCCTTCAGTGTCTACGAGTAAATTGCGCTTGCGGCCAACGATTTTCTTGTTGCCATCGTAGCCGCGAGGCCCCCTTTTTTAAGACTTTTGTTTTCCGTTGTCTTGACGGATTGGCTGTCCAAGACGGCGGCGGAAGGCTGCGGGTCTCGCCCAAGTTTCTGGCGCAGTTGTTCGCGGAGGCGGTCATGGAGGGTTTGCCAGGTTCCGTCTTGCTTCCAGTGCCAGAAATAGTAGTGTACCAGTGACCAGGGCGGCAGGTCATGGGGCAGATTGCGCCAGGTGCAGCCGTTCTTGGTGACGTAAAGCAGAGCGTTGATGATCTCGCGCCGCTCATACCTGGCGGGGCGTCCGCCTGCTTTTGCGGCAGGGACAAGCGGCTCGACAAGCTGCCACTGGGCATCAGTGAGGTCGGTCGAGTAGGCTTTTCGGGGGCAGGAGGGTGGTTCCATGCCCTTATCTTCGGAACAAAGCAAGCCTTTCTATACAGTTTCTGAAGACATCGCAAAGCGCCAGTTGATCCTCAAGCCAGTCTGGAGCGCAGGACATATGGCGGTTATGCAACCGTTGGTGGCACGGCCAGCACAACGGCAACAGATTTTTCAGCGTGTTTGCGCCGCTGTTGGACAATTCAACCCGGTGGTGCGGGGAGAGTTTCGCCCGTTGGTAACACCAGGGGCAGGCGAAGCCGAATGCGGCGCAGAGATCGAGCCATTCGGCGACGCTGAAATGCTCCGAGGGATTGCGCTCGTTGCTGGCTCTGCCTCGATGTCGCGTTGCGAGCGTGCAGGCCGCAGTCCAAGCGATGCTGCCATACCGAGATATATATTCGTGGCGTTCGGCGTCTGGCATCTGTTCAAGGTAGCATCGACGGATAAGGGACGCAGCCGACTGTTAGCTGGGTATGACTTGCCCAGAAGCACGTCTGGCATCAATCCATTGCTTGACTTTGTCTTTTACGTTTTGCCGGGGTCTGAAAGCAAAAACGTTTTTGGGAATTAGTGATGTGAATGCCCTTCGTGGTGGCAGTGTCCACTATCACTGTCGCTGCCGGTGCTATCCATCATCGCCATCATTTCTGGTCCACCTGTTTTCAGGTAACGGAAAAAGAGCAGACCTGAAATAAGAAGAAAGACACCGTTGAGAACTGTCGTGTAATTCAGGCTGATATGCGCGTCCAGCACCAGGGCGTGCCGGGTGGTCGGAATGAGGTGGAGCAGAGTGAAAACACCTTCGATGATCAATCCTGCGACTACCATAGCACCGTAGGAGGCTGCGGCGAGAAAAATCGCCATTTTCAGCCCGTAGTATTTCCGGTAAATCGAAAGAATTGGCAGAATCAAGAGGTCGGCAAAGATAAACGAGATGATCCCAGCAAAGTTAATGCCCCCATTCCATAGCACGGCGGCCAGCGGCACATTGCCAATCGAGCAGACGAACGAAAGAAACGCGACAATCGGGCCAACGGCGGCGCTCCAAAGCACCGGCAGGAAGCCGGTCTGACCGGTCAGAAAAAAGTGCTGCCAAAAACTCTGTGGAACCCATGCGGCCAGTGCCCCTGTGATCAGCAGGCCCCCTAGAATTTCCTTCCACATCATCAAAATATCCATGACAAAAAAATGGCTGATTGCGGTCAGTCCTTCCTTGCTGGAAATCCGTTTCAAGATCGAGCCTTCTCCGCCCACGCTCATGTCGTGCCCGGCATGGCCTTCCATCCGCCCGGCAATCCCTTTGTTCGCCTGCTCTCGCGCCTCTTCGACCCAGGACTTTTTGAGAAACAGTCGGAACAGAAGCGAGAGCAGCAAAATCATCACAAAGCCGCCCAGGTATTCGGCCAGTGCAAACTGCCAGCCAAGCAGGAGCCATAAAATAATGCCCAGTTCAATCACCAGATTGGTCGAAGCAAACTCAAAGGCAATGGCCGCCGTGAAGTCCGCGCCTTTCTGAACCATAGACCGGGCAATGGCAACCGCCGCATAAGAACAAGAAGAAGACACCGCTCCAAGCCAGGACGCTTTCCAGAGCGTACTAAGCCGATGGTCTGGCAGCAGTCGACTCATTTCTCCTTTGCTGATGACTGCCTGAATGATGGCAGACAGGCCAAACCCGAGGGCGAGCGCCCAGAGTATTTCCCAGAACATCGCAAAAGACATGGACAGAGCGTGCCAGAGATAACCAAAAATTGTCATAGTAGGAACAGAGTACCATTAATTGCTGTTTTTTCTACTGTCGGTAGAACTTTTAATTCTCATATCCCGTAGGGTAACTATGAGCGACTACTTACTCTGGGAGAAAACTGTGAAAAATCCAATTCGACGCGCCCGTCCTGAAAGAACCGGCATTGGTGCGCCGCTGGGTGATCTGGAACTCTCCGTGATGCGCTACATCTGGAGCTGCGACCACGACGGCTGCCAGGGGGCTGAAGTCCAGCAGGTGCTGGACCGAGAAAGGCCCGTTGCGCTGACGACGATCTTAACGACCCTGGACCGCCTGCGCGAAAAAGATATTCTGCGGCGCGAGCGGGACGGCAAAGCCTATCGATACTGGCCGATGGTGACCGAAGAGCAGTTGCAGGAGCGCATTGTGGCCGGGATCATGGAGCGCCTGATTTCCCAGTTTCCAAAAGCGGTGGCCGCCTATCTCGCGCAGCGCACCTTGTCCGGCCAGGCCGCTGATGCCGCCGAACTGTCCGTTCTGGCCCGGCAAGTGAACGCCATGAAAGTGCAGGAGAATGACTTGAGAGCGGAGGACACCGGTGATTATTAATCCTGCCCTGATCCTGGTGAGCGCCCTGTTTTTTCTGGCCCTCTCCTCCGCGTTCTACCTCCTGGCCTATGGAATTGTGAAGATTACTCTGCACGCCGGACGTTTTTCCCATGCGGTCCGAAAACGCTTTCTGCTTCTTGGGCTGATGCTACCTCCCGGTTTGGCGCTTCTCCTGACGGCAGGCGGAGCGACGCTGCATCACAGTCATCTGACAGTTCTGGCGGAGCATCACAGCTCGGTGTGCCGCCAAATGTTCGTGAATCTGTTCCTGATGGAGTCTTTGACTGGCCCGGCGGCCACGATCCGTGAAATCGCCGGAAAAGCGGTCAACGGCGCAGCCTGGCTGCTGCTTGGCCTGGGCGTCTTTTTCTTTTTGCGCCTGGTGTGGGCCACGGCGATGCTGGAACGGGGTCTGGAACCCTACCTTGAGCCTCCCTCTGCGCCGCTGAAGGAGGCTCTGACGCGCATTGGCCGGTCCCTGCTGCGTCTGCCGGCGAATCGCTTTTATGAGTGCGCGGTTCCAGCGACCTATTCCAGCGTTCTGGGCCTGCGACACGTCCGCTGCATTCTGTCGCGTGAGTTTGTGGCCGGGGCGACTGCCGACGAGTTGGCGGCGGTTGTCGCGCACGAGACCAGCCATCTGATTGCCCGCGATGTGCCGGCGGCTCTGGCTGTGAGCGCCGTGACCTGCCTGTTTTTTCCACTGCCGCCCGTGCGGCTCCTTGCCCGCCGCTGGCAGGAGGAAGCGGAACTGGCCTGCGATGCTGTCGCCGTCGCCGCCACCGGGCAGCCTCTGGCGATGGCCGCCGCAATTCTCCGCGCCGTGGGATCACCAGTGTCCGGGGCAGGGAGCTCTTTGCCGAGCGTCGTGATGCCGTTTGCTGATCAAGCCGCTTGCTCCACGCAAACGCGAGTGGAACGGCTGATCGCTCAGGCAAAAGCAGCCACTCCGCCTGCCGCTCCCGAAGCCAGAGGGCAAATATGGGCTGGCTGGCTGGCAACCGTGGTGCTGGCAGGGCTGGGCGGGGCTATTTTGCTGTCGCCGGAGATGCGCTGCTTTGCCCATTGCAGCCTGGAAGCCGTGTCGCGCCTGCTTCCCTGAAGTTCTTCAAAGAAAGTTCCTCAAAGAAAGATTTAGTTAAATAATGTCTGATGACCTTTGGCTGAAAGCCGCCCGCGTAATCGGCCTGCTGGGATTAGCTCTGCTGATTTTAAGCAGTGTCGGCGGGACGCTGCTGGCCTCGCGCACGGCGCAGAAGATCAAGCGGCTCAAAGGGCAGACTTTCAGCTATCACCGCACTCTCTCGTTGGTCGGCGCGGCCCTGTTCCTGCTGCACCCAATCCCGCTGCTGTTCGCCCACGCCACGACGGGGATGCACTGGCAGAACATCTTTGTGCCGTTCACCGCGCCCAAGCAAGGCATCCTGATTGCCTGGGGGACGCTGGCCGCCTATTTTCTAGTAATCGTTACCCTGTCGTCGCTCTTTATCAAAAAGCTGCCGCGCCGTCAGTGGCGACTGCTGCATTATGGCTCCTACGTCGTGCTGGGCTTGGGGCTGGTCCACAGCTTGACGATTTCCAACGAGTTCAGCACTCATGAGCCGTTTCGGATCACTGAGCCAGACAAGTTCCTGCTGGCCGTGGTCGCTGTGCCACTGGTGCTTCTGCTGCCGCTCTGGCGAATTCGCGCCGCTGGCAAGTTCCGAGTCAGAAAAGCTGCCTGACACGGGAACATTTCTATCACTGAAAACGTTCTATAGTCAATAGAATTTAATTCAGGAGTATACAAAATGTTTGGCATAAATAAGATCAATAGGACAGTGCCGCTGTCGGTGCTGGGGCTGATCGCCTTCAGTACAACGGCGCAGGCTGCGCCAACGACAGGAATTACGGTTACCAGCACGCGGGCTAAAACTCTTTCGGCTTCGGCGGCGGCGCACCAACCCGCCACGCACGGCATGGTCTCTTCGAACAAAAAAATGCTGACTTTCAGCCAGAAAACTGTGCGGCTTGTCGCCCGCAGTGGTCCCGCCAACGATATGCTTTCTTATCGAATTGATGGCCTGCGAAACCCGACACTTGTTGTGCCTGCTGGCGGGACCGTCAAGGTGCTTTACATCAACACCGACGATGATATGACGCACAACCTGCGCTTTGGCTTGCAGCATAGCGGCTCTGCCCCTTCTATTGGCACGCCCAATCTGGCGCACAAAACGGAAACCGCGTTTCACTCGGCGGATGTGACGCTGAAAATGCCTTCGAAGCCGGGGACCTATTACTATTTCTGCACCGTCCCCGGACACGCAGCGGGCGGGATGTGGGGTGCAATCAAGGTTCGTTAGATACCAGAAACTGATGACCGCAGTCACAGCCGTGGCGCACGGAGCCTAAAAGCATAGGCATGGGAGGAAGACCGCCGCCGCGCCCATCTACCAGTGCCGAAGTGCCCCATGAAGGTCTCGGCGGCTGCTGGCAAGAAGGACGGCTACAAAGACTCGATGGACGGCTGGAAGCTGGTGCCGATGACAACTGCCCCGACCAAAGCCGCCCCGCCGGCATGACGATGGGCGGCATGACGATGGGCGGCATGACGATGGGCGGCATGACGATGGGCGGCATGACGATGGGCGGCATGACGATGGGCGGCATGACGATGGGCGGCATGACGATGTCGCCGCAACTTCTTCTCGGGCGGAAGTCAAGCAGACCGCCCGGCCTCAAACAGTCTGACTTTTAGGACGGCCCACGGGCCGTCCTTTTGTCTAGGTGAGAGCAGACCCCTGGGCGGGCGACAGAAACGCCGCCACCTCTCATACTATGTTTATGTGGTGAGTTTCAATCCGCCGACAGGATGCAGATCGTCCTTCGCTATAAAGCGGCTCCAAATGTTCTATTGGCGGTAGTATGATCTGCCCTCTGTCTGCCGTGAACGTTCGGACGAGGCGGCGCACCGCTCTAATCACTACGGACACGACTGCTAAGGCCACGGCTATAGGATGATGCATCACCCATATCGCTGAAACCATTTGACATTGCTCAGAAAGGAGAAACGGATGACAGCAACATTCATCGCACCGGGCATCAACTGCGGCGGGTGCGCCGCAGGAATCAAAAAGGCGCCCGACCGGCAGCCCGGCATCAAGAACGTCTCGGTGGACGTGACGGCCAAGACCGTGACGGTGCAGGCCGACGATGCAACCGTCAGCCGCGAACAGATCGCGGCTACACTCACCGGCCTCGGCTACCCGCCGAAGTCACCCTGATTGGGAAGGAACAAGAAAATGACGACTCTCAAACTGAAAACAATTATCAGCAGCCTGGCCGCTGGCCTGGTGCTGACGGCAGCCGTCCATGCCCAGGGGCCGATGAAGACGGGGCAGATAAAAGGAATGTCTCAGAAGGGAAGCAAAGGCACGATGCCGGGAAGGGTGAAGGGCAACGGCGGGATGATGGGCGGCATGATGCAGAAGATGCAGGCCGATACGAAAGCAATGGATGACGAGCTAGACGAACTAGTCACCACGATGAATCAGGCCACCGGCAGCGACAAAATGGACGCAATGGCAATGGTCATCACAAAGATGGCCCAGCAGCGCAAGACTATGGATCAAAAGATGGCAGCCATGCAGAAGTCCATGATGCAGGGCATGATGGGCAACGGTATGATGGGCGGTATGAAGATGCCCCCGACAACAGCCCCGCCGACGATGGACCCTTCCATGACGATGCCTCAAAGCAAGTAACGAGCAACTTCAATAAACACGTGAAGCCAACAGGAGATTTTTATTATGAACAGCACACTTTCCCCCCCAATGATACCTTCTTCAAGCACCCTGCCGGCGACCTCCGGTGAAGCAGTGGTTGCGACCTACCACACGCATGACGCCGCTGAGGAAGCGGTCCACCGCCTCTCCGACGGCGGTCTGCCGGTGCGCCAGATTTCCATCGTTGGACGCAACTTCGAGACACGCGAGGATGTCCAGGGATTTTACCGCCCAGAAGACGCTGCGCTGGACGGCGCAAGCCAGGGCGCATGGTTCGGCGGCTTCTTTGGCCTCATGCTGGGGGCGATGGGCTTCTTCGTCTTTCCGATGGTCGGGATGCTGATGGCGATGGGGCCACTCTCAGGCATGATTGCCGGAGCGATTGGCGGCGCAGGCGTGGGCGCTTTGATCAACGGACTTGTGGCAGCAGGCATTCCCCGTGACCAGGCTGTCAAATACCAAGATCAACTCCAAGCGGGTGAGTTTCTGCTGGTCGTTCACGGCAGCGCAAGCGAGACGGCGCGGGCACATGAGATTTTAGATGGCACCACGAACACGCACCTCCAGGCATACGGCACGGCGGCACAGAGTTCCCCTGCCAACTCCATGCCAGCCATGAGAATGTAAATCGCCAAGGGACAAAAGGGCTGCGCCATCTAAAGCAGCGCAGCCCTCCCGTGAGACGCACTCCACAACGGGAAAACACCTGCCGGTTCTGCCATTCTACGCCGAACACCTCGCTATGGCAGCAGGCGCATCGCATTGGACGGAGGCCCCTGCTCCTCCTGGGCATTGCGGGGTATGGTATGGCGCAGCTTTTGTTCGACCTGGCAATTTCACTCTGGCTGTTCTATAGTGAGTGTATGCTGGGAGGCGCTCTGACGTCCGATACCTCGCAGCAAAATGCGAGGTAGTTCATTGGAAAAGGAACCTGAAATGTCAATTAAAGAAGCCGATGTGCCGCAAAAGGAAGCCGATACTTTGCAGAGGGAAGCTGACATACTGCGAAGAGAAGCGGACCTCCTGCATCAAGGGCCGGCAGTTCCCAAACCCAAAGCGCCCGAAGCCAAAGCGCCCGAAGCCAAAGCGCCCGAAGCCAAAGCGCCCGAAGCCAAAGCGCCCGAAGCCAAAGCGCCCGAAGCCAAAGCGCCCGAAGCCAAAGCGCC
>JAABUK010002693.1_pt1 | contig 31467 bp, 33 predicted proteins | sample 5559141 | NCBI WGS metagenome assembly JAABUK01 (sample SAMN10711869, study PRJNA513367) | rock metagenome | isolation source: Antarctica rocks | place: Antarctica: Victoria Land, Pudding Butte nord | collected 2016-01-03
TAATTAAGATATTATTTACTATCTTAAAGAGATAGATTAAGAAGTATTAAGATATTACTACTTTATATAAAGAGGATAGATAATTTAATAGCTTTTTAGAACTTATAATTAAGGCCTAATTAAGATAAATAAATCCTAGTAATCTCTTTTAAAAGTTAAGTATTATATATAAGGAATAATATATAAAAAGTAGAAATTATAAGCTAATTTAATATTATATTCTTTATAAATATTATATAAAAGCTTATTATTATTATATTAATTAAATACTTAAATAGTATAATTTCTTAAACTTAAGGGATAATATCTATTAATTTTTATAAGTATTATTATTATTATTAAAGCCTTCGCCCCTTATACTATCTTCAAATTTAATAAAAGTTAAGATTAGGCTATTCTTATATATTAATTTAATTAATATAGAGCTCCTATTAAGTAAGATATTAAAAGGTTAAATTAAAAGTTTAAGATAATAAAATAAAGGCTATTTAAAAAGCTTTAAGGTATACCTATTATATAATATATTAATATCTCTTTTATAACTTTATTAACTTATATCTTAAGCTAAATATATATTAATATTATACTTAATATTAAGAGCTATTTATAGGTCCCTATTAAACTTCTACTCTTATATTAAGTTAGTAGTAAGACCCTTATTTACAAGCTTATTATATATATTATTATAATCTATTATCTTATTTATAAGCCTCCTCTTCTTTATCTATTTAATAAAATTAGTAAGATTATCCTTAATAAGACTACTTTAAAAGTTTATTTATAATCTTAATATAATAAAAAGCCTAGGTATTATAAATAATTTAAATGTTTAAGAGGCTCTTATTAAGATAGTTATAAAGTAGAATTAAAAGTTAAATAGCTCTTAAGCTTACTCCTTAAGCTCCTTTTATAACTTAAAAGTCTATATATTTTATAATATAAAGGGGAGAGTAAAGGGGAGTATAAAAAGGAGTTAAACTAATAAAATAAAAGGTCTATTATAAAGAAAAAATAATATAAGAGTAACTTATTAAAATATTCCTTTAAAAATATTATATTAATTATATAAGGGAGTTACCTAAAGGTAACTTTTAAATAAAAAAGGTATTTTAATTTATTACTCCTTTTATTACTCCTATTTATTTAACTTTAATTACTTCTTTATATATATTCTTATATTATTTATAAGTATTATTAATAGGATCTATTTTATAATCCTTCTTATATTATCTTATAAAATAGTATTAACTTAGACTTTAACTTATTTAATTATAAAGAATATATAATTAGAGGAGCTATTAATTTAATAATATATTTTAATATCTCTTATTTATATATTCTTATATTATTAAAATCTTTTTATATAACTTCTTACCTAGGCTTTTATTCTTAATCTTATACTCCTATATAAGAGCTTTTATAAGGTTATTTAAAGTAGGAGTAATAATATAACTATTAGGATAAATAAGCTATTATTATAATCTTAAGACTATAATAATAGACTTATTTATAACTTAAATATTAAATTAATATATAATTTTAACCTTAAGGCTATTAAAACCTTTATTAAAAAACTTTTAAATCTCTTATCTTATATTATCCTATTATTATTTATTTATAATATTAATAGCCTATTAATATACCTTAGCTAGCTTATTATATATAATAATAACTTTAATTAAAGCTAAATAAGCTTTAATAATATAATTAAATAAGAGTATTTATATAAGTTATTCTTATTTAGACTTTTATATAAAGAGAGGTAAACTTATATTAAGATCCTATAAATATAATTATCTCTTAATCCTATTATTTAGAATATCCTTTTTAAGTACTAATTTTAAGTAGATAGTAAACTCTATAAGCTTAATATTATTTATAATAGTAGCCTAGGAGGAAGGTATTATATTATTTATAATAATAATTTATAAAGAAGTAATTATCCTTATCTTTTTTATAATAATAAAAGCCTTAATAGTAATAATATAATTTAAAATCTTAATTAAATCTTAATTAATATTAAGGTTTTTATCCTTATTTAATATATTATTAATTATAGATTTAATAGGATTATATTAAACCTTAATTTGTAATTTATTTAATTTACTTATTATTTTTATATCTATAAAAAGATTACTTACCTTAATTTCTAAATTATAATAATAAGTAGCCTACTTAAATTAATAAAAGCTAATAAGATACTCTTATATAAATCCTACCTCCTTTTTATCTTCCTCTTCTAATTAATAGTAAAGTTAATTAGGCTAGTTAAAAAATATAAAAGATCTAAAAGATATAAAGAATATTTATTAAAGAATATTTATAATATATTATTATAAGTTTATTATTTATTTAAAGCTTCATTAGAAGCTTCCTTAACTTAAAAGAGGAGGAGGAAGAGAAGGAGGTATATTTAATTATCATATATTAAAAGGTAATATATATTAAGAGTTAAACTAAGGATCTAATATTTATAAAGTAGGTTAAGGCTTTATATATAATCTTAATAATAATATCTTTATAATAAAAATAGCTCTCTTAATTAATAGTATTTTAAGTATACTATTAGGCTTTATATTATTATCCTTAAGTTTAATAATAATACCCTTAAGGTTATTATTAGAGGTATATTTATAAGTACCTCTTCCTAGAACTAGAGCTTAAAGCTCTCTTATAAATTATAAATTAGGCTTAGAATAAAGTATCTATATAGACTTTAATAGTTATTTACTACTATATTTACTAGCTATTATAAGGATAATAGGGGTAATAGTAAGGAGAGCTCTATAATTATAAGATAAGGGATAGTAGAAGACTATATATTAATAAGTCTAATCTTATAATAGGTTATAAAAACTAGGTCTCTATACTACTATAAGGCTACTATATAAATAGTATATTAAGGCGTATTATAAAGATCTTACTACTAAGTAGGAATAGTAATAGTAAGGATATAATAGTATTATAATACAGTTAGATTAGGCTATAATAATATTAGTTATAATGATATCCGCTTTATAACGATTTAAAGTCGTATATTTAATTATTTTTGGTATAGATTAACGATATTCGCTCTATAACAATTATCGTTATAATTCCGAAGAAATCTTACAGGTATTATTATAGAGTAGATTTTTTTTTACCTATTATTAGTACCTACGAGTACCTTAGTAAGGAGTACTAGTATTAGTATATTAGATTACTAGCCTAATTAGGCCTAGCGTATACTTAGTACTTATAAGTCCTAGTATCTAACCCCCTATCAAACCTAGAAATTTAGGTTAGTTATACCTAGTCATAACGATATCCCCTTTATAACGATATAACCTTGCGCAAAAACGATATCGTTATAGCCCGACTCGACTGTAGTAGTAAGATAGTAGACTAGGCCTAGAGGTCTAAAATACTAAAAATAAGATATATAGAATAATTTATAAGATCTATTAAGAGGTCTATAGACTATAAATATAACCGTATATTATTAAGGCCTTACCGCCTATTTTTAGTAGGGGAGCTTCTATGATTTACGGCCCACTAGCGCCAAATCAACGGATTTACAAAGCACTGTATTCTTTGATTTGTCGGAAGACCGGCATTGCGACGGAGCGGTCCACAGCCGCAGTGACAGCGGTGCGGCTACAGGTTTATGACTGGGCATCTGCAGGTACATACTTTACATGCGCCATTCGTATTGCTTCATGCTTACATCACATCTAGGATTGGGGATCAAACTTCGTCAGTATGATCAATGGACTCTTGGGAGTCTGTTTACATGGGCATGTCTGGCACTGAGGCACCACTGTCGCTCAATGGAAACAAATGTCTGAGCTGCGGCTTATATTCGCGGACACTATCATCATGCCTGTAACATCTGTACGCGCTTTATCCGTGAAAACCCTGCAGCGGCATGAGCTAGATGCCTAAGTCCGCTTCCCATCCTGGAATTGGCGGCTCAAAGCTGTAGCAAGATTTGCCGTCTTTTTGAAGAATTTTCTCCACGCGATGTATGAGAATCATTTGGTAACGTCCCGACCTACGAATGTCTTTACTCTGGTACAATTTGCGCTCCTCGTGTTGCTACTCGAAAATGCTAGCACTGCTCTTCCTCATCAGCCTTGATTATCTAGTTGTGTCTGCAGTCTACGATCCAAGCCACCCGTATCAAACAGAAAACTTTGTACCCGCTGAAGCCGATCCGTTAGGCAACATAACCTGTTTAGGAGACAAATATGCCATCGACCTCCCAGTCATTGCAGGCTTCAACCCTAATCTGGTCACAATGCAAAAGCTCTGCGCAAAACCACAATACAACGGCGGACTACCAGGTCAGCACATTGGCGGATGGTGCGCACCCACAATCAGCAGCCGTGGCCCTCGAAAGAGGCTAGCTTTCGATCCAAGCCCAGGCGCCCAGATCAACACCGCGCTTGCAACTCCTCGCGTATTTCTCGGATGTCTCCTCAGATGCTATTGTAATTCCGCCACCACAGATCTGAGCGTCCAACCAGTTACTACAGACGAAGCGTTGCGTAATAATTTCCGGCTGTCCATATCCACATACAATATCAAGATCGACGTTGTGGATGATTTCGATGTGCCAATAGTACAGCATATGGGGTCTCCTCCGGGACGATGGGTTAATGCCGTATACGCTCTGCGATTAGTGCAGGTCAACGGACCTCAATACAGTGCAGAGGACATTTCTGTGGATGTACAGAACAGTATTGAATGCAGAGGCCCGTTACCCTCATTCCAACTCCCCCATCCATTTACAGCCGCGCACTTTAGAAATCCGCAAGAACTTTGCTCTGTGCAATTCTTCGGAGGCAACTTGTACGTCCTATCCCATGTATCCTCGCACGCATCGCAAGCGTCACTATGCTGATCCGTTCCCCCAAACCAGCGATGCCAACGCCGGCGGCTACTGCCACCGCACCGCCCTCACCACTGGCAACTCCGCGCGAACAGTCTGGTTCTCCGACGAACTCACACCAAGGGCAGACTGGACATGGAACAACTTCTTCCTCTCAGCCTCCATACGCTTCTACTGCTGGTAGCACTGCGCCTGCACTTTCGCACCCACGCGTGAAAACACCACATCGACGCCCTCGACAACAAAACTGTGGGCGTTTGTCAAGAATCATGAATTGAGCCACAATACGGATGGCTCCTACACCTATCAGAAGACTGGATCTCATGCTAGCGAAGGCCAAGTGCTTCCGCCTCAGAACCGCTTAGGAACACCAGCTGGATCCTGCGGTGCAGATGGCAAGCAATTCTGCTCCGTAGGTTGGCCGACAGGTATCTTAGGGCCGATCCCACAATCACCGCCATACTCAACCGAAATCAAACACATCCCTAGCTCGAACAACATGACGGTCTGCGGTAATACCTGCAACGGTCCTCAGGACTGCGGATCTAGAAATCCAGAGGTAGATTGTTTCTGTGCGCTGCCTTCGCCTGATGATGCGCATAGATTGGGGCTAGATCCTGTCGCGAGTTCCTTTGTATGCCTGGAATTGGCACTGAGTGTGTCAATTGGAGGTTTAGGAGGCAGGGATGTGAAGCGGTATGTGGATGAGAAGGGGTGGGAGTATAGATGTCCTTGCAATGAGACGTTTGTGGCGCCGGAGTGCTGTGGGGTGGGTTATGGGAGGGTGGATTTGTCGTGATGTAAGCTACCTCAGTGAGCATGAAGAGTAGATAGGGGACTAGCATGTTGGTTCAAAAAGTAGCGATAGTGAAAGAGTGAATGTCAGGCTTTCTTTACCGAGCTTACATATATAGTGTCTTCCCAACAAGGTAACCTTTACTGTTGCATATGAGGTGGTGCGATGGTGATGACAGCAAAGATCCTGCAAGCGTCCGAGGTCATAAAAACGCTCGGAAGGAACGCACATTACACGCGTCGGGTCGTTGAGATTCGATGTAGCGCGTGTATCAGTCTTCGTCGCAGACGAAGAAGCAAATTACAAGGTGGCGGAAATCCAGAGACGGTGCTACGTGTGTACCTCAAGATGTGTCCGGCGGGGTTCCTGACGTTTGAACAGGGTGTCGCTGCTGAGGGTTGTTACAGCACTATGGAAAAGCGCTCTCATTTGTTGGTGGATATATCTGAAACGCTCGTTGGAGTGAGTCCTCCGAGATCGGATGAGGATTATTTATTGGTAAGTCAATGAGCTTATGTTGCACGTACTATCATCGCACGATTCAGTTGAACAGGCGGCTGTATTGCTTGCAGTGTGCGGTGCGGCCATCATGAATACCACGTCCTATCAAACTTATGCAATCGTCGCTTGCCCGAGCGATTTGACACGGCGATTTGACCTATGCCTATCGTTTGCATGGGAGTACAACTTACTAGCTGCAAGTCGAGTCTTTATGGGAGCCCAGCCGCGATGGCGAGACGGATAGTTTAGTAGGCTGGCATTAAGTTGCATCTTAAAAAATATAAAGGCACCCGAGCCCAGTAAAGCAATATAAATCCGACCTCACGAAGTTCCTCGATGTATTGCTATTGCTTTCAGTAGGCTAGAGTGAGTGTGCGGAAGTATGTAAATGATTCGATCAGAGAGTCTGCCAGAATTGTAGGTGTAAGGATATTCAGTGCTAATCAGGTGGTTTTTTCCTTGGTTACAGGTATTGTAGAATTGGACGCTTTGAGCGCTGGCGTTAGGATTGTTGCCGTCACTGGGTTATGGTGATATACGAGCTGATACCATAAGCCGCTTGCTCACATACACGCTGGGTAATCAGTACGACGGAAGGAGTAGGCACTGGAGACCAAGGTGGGAAACGTGGATGCGTGGTGTATCATATGAGCATTAGCTGCGAACGCCGTGCTAGTGCTGGATAATATCCTGATCTCATTAAAACCTCGTATTCCCCACGAGATTCATTCCAAACGGATGCAATACCGATCGTACTATCTTTGGCTACCTTGAGCCAATCCCCAAGAGGTAAGCGTTGTGGCTTTTACGAGTTTAAGGACCGGGTAGATCTATAAACTCGGTTCTTTGTTACGCTCCATAAGGTCCTCCAGCGAAGCAAGGTTCCTTCTGAGGACGATCAATGCGCCAGCACTCAATTTGGTGGGAGAGCTTGGCTGTCCTGCCTCTCTTGAAGTGGTGGCATTTGTCATGTTCTCAGGTAGCAACCGCTTTGAATTTTCCACCACGCGGTGTAGTAATGCTGGACCTTGTGGTGAAGGTCCCCGATAGAGCCAATCGATAACGTCGCCAAGACCTTGCGGTGGATCGGACAACGCTGTCTTCACGAACGCTTTTGACATCACATAGACCTTTTCGCTGTAGAGTGCTGATGGTACTTGAGACTCTGCGGAGCCGATCAGAACATCAAATCCAGCTTCATCTGTATGGGCATGATTAGCCTTCGCGTGATGATATGTTTATATACTGTAATTTCGATATGTATAGGTATCAGACACAATTGTTAAGGTAGCTGGGATTTTACATCATCGCCGATGTATGGCATTTACCACAAATCGCACTCGAGCCAAATGCACTCTAGTCATCATAGGAAATCCGAGAGGGTCGGGAATTTTGAGGATCAAGAGATCAGATTTCACTTACTGTAGTATGGTTCCTTCACCAAGACAAGCCCCATGAGGCTGACTAGGAGCTGTAGAACAGTCGAATTCTTTGACGACCATTCTTCGTTTCGGCTATCTCCCTCCCATGTCCCTAACAAGCTCAAGCAGATCCTACCATCCTCATATAGATTGGGATTGATCCGCCCGACGTTGTATGTCCAGGAGTGAAAGAAAGCATCCGGCGACGAATTCGGAAATGAAGCGCCATAGTGGAGGTCAATTACGAAAGGCGCAAACTCGTAAGGCGTATCGTGAGGTCCCACGATCAGCACCCGGAGTAGATCGAGTCGTGAGTCCCAAGATCTAACAAAAATGCCATCCGGTAGGGTTCCACGCATGATCTCAGTCTCCTTCATGATCCGTCGCATCAGATCAGCAGTCAAGGGCCTTTGTTTGCTGATGTAATGGTGATCAGTTGGTGGTGAGCTCTCGAGGACAGCGAATTGTGCAGGCATCGAAGGGTATTTCGAATAGGAGATCGCTCTATCAAGTCTGCCGAATTGTCGCGTCTCGATGTTATCTGGATTTGAGGAATATTTTATTGGAGGAGATCCGTCATCTTCACGAGTAGCAATTGGTGGAACGGAGGGGATGACGACGTCTCCCTCGTCTGTGGACCACATCTCTTCATCATCATCGGTAGTGAGCTTTTCACCCCCTTCATACTCGTAAGAGATATCTACCGCAGAGGCGGAATCTGTATCATGATCTGTGTCTACGCCGCTGACCTGTGCACGTACATAAATTAGTCTTTTCCTGTCGAGCTAAAAGATAAAGTAAGAAGCACGGCAGGTATTAGAGAAGGACCAAATTCAACGGTGCGCTTTATCAAAGTCCATCGCCCCGGTGTAAGTAGCCCACAAGCTGTGTGTGCCTTCTGACTCGTTACCTTTGAGCGCAGAACCGGCCAAGAACCAAGGGTAGGGGTCCCTCGAGCCTCAAGAACTGCTAGATCATGCGGAATCTTGCATTTCAAGATGTGCTTACCTCCATCTCATCGCTCCAGTATGAGTCCTTGTCCTCATCATCCTCATCGTCGGTATCTTCAGTGTCACTATCTGTATCATCGGAAGCTACTACAAGAATAGAGTCCGGTGGGACCTTGACATCACGAGCTTCGTGAGCTGCTCCGAGTCGAACCACGACGCCACCATCAAGGCAGATGTCAGTGACCTCTCCAAACCACTCAATGCCATGTGCGGAGGCCACCTGGGATGGGGTATTCGATTGATGTCCTGAGACAGACTGTGCAACCTCATCCAAGTCTTCCGCGTGAGTAGCGCGCTGATCCGGAGGAAAACCAAAGAGGGAGTGTAGTGCGGTTCGGAGTCCGTTACTGGGAGGCCGTTGACTTGTATCTGTGACTGGGAGTATAACAACCAAATCTCCTCGGTTCGTCATCATAGCTTGATGAGCAGCAATGTCGTACAGGGGCAACTCTGTGGCCTCATCACCTAATTTGCCGTACTTTGAACCATGTATCTGCCATGATCTCTCGTCGTCCATGTCGATCTTGGCGTCTTGGAACCAGCGGACTTGGGCTATCCGCCCAGATGCATCAACCGATTGAACAACGCCTACTTTGTGAGCACGCACGGAAGCAGCACTATTGGCCGTCAAGATCTCTTCTACGGCCTTTAATGAGACTTTGTCGCCGGGCCAGACATCATCTTCATTTGGATTTAGATATGGATGCAGCTGGACTGAGTCCTCCTCCGTTATAGAACAGTCCTGCCATCGGACCATTACTTTGGTCGATGTAGTCACTACAAGGAGTACATTCATGTCAAACCCTTGGGTGGCTGCACGTGGTATTCGGTCAAAGTGATGGCCTAGTGCGCGTGAGCTGTCGGCACTTGCGGCTGAAGATCGGCTATCGATGTCTGGATCTATGGGTATGTTGCCATACTTAATTGCAGCACCCACTGGATCCTTGAAGCGCACTCCGTGACCAAATCCGGTGTCTGGACTGTACGAAGCATTCGAGAGTTGGTCTACTGTCCGATTGACGGGTAGTCTGCTGCGATTGTACACATTGATCTCCCCGGATCCTATGTCATCGAGATTCAACGAACTCGGTGGAGGATTGGCCTGACTCCGCAGAGGCAAATCCTGTGCAAAAGTTTAGTGTGGACATTGACGCCGTGAGTGATGTCGTAGCCTAAGACATGATCATGAACAATAGAGGTAGGGCAAGAGGCCGCAGAGACGGTTTTGGGACTCCAGCCTCTTCATCGAAGAAGGTACAAATTCCAAGAAGACGCACCTGGTTTGGGTGCAGCCAACGAATTTCAAGTTCCATACAGCGTACATCAACAACGATTCCTTCGGGCGACACCGAGGGATCGTACGCCCCAAAAGTCCACCTCCCGCGGCGTAGGTTCCCTTTTTTGGTTTGCACACGCTGGCCAGGAAAGCAAGGCTCGGCAGGAACTGATCTCGGCTTCCCATTTTCACGGATGATATTTGCAGCTCTATAGTAGCCAGCACGGTCCAGTCGTTGAACAAGTTCGTAAGATGCTGTGCCAGGGATCCAGTAAGGTTGATTCAGCTCGTCAGGATCTTCGACGACAACCACACTACCATTCATCAAGCGGATGGTCACCTCATCGTAGATTGATCGAATTTGCCCAACCCAGTCGCGGTAGATGACGAAATCCTCTTCGCGATAGTTGTTCCAGTGGGTCAATTCATGGGCTGGCACTTGAAGAAGTGAATATGGAGGGGCATGTTGCCTGTGGGAATGAGATGCCAAGGGACTGCGTATCGTTCTGGGAAAGCCATGTAGATATCGATCGCGGACTGCTTTGCGCCGTGGAGCACATGGGCCATGTGAAGGCATGTAGCCTTGGGCCGGGACGATCTCTTTGGCATTGTAATCAGCCTCGCTACAAAGTGGCCGCAAACCACACATCAGAGCCGTGCTTATGATAGTACCACTCTGGGCATCTGATAAGTACTTTTTGACCACGTCACCTGTTGCAAATGAGCGGTCAACAAGATTCAGTGAATCTTCGGAGACTAGGCAGTAGCCATCGTAGTCCTGCAAGAATTGGACAACAACATATCCAGGGAGTAATCGTCCATCGCCCAACCAGGCATACTTGACATCATTGGGTAGGTTTTTGTGGATATAGCAGTTTTCATTGCCCTCGGATGGAGCTGCTGAAACTTGATCGACATCGCTCCAGGTGCTTTCGATTGATGCGATAATATCAGGATCAGCGTTGAAAGCGACAGTGTCTTCGAGGAAGAAGGCCGACATCGTGTGGGAGATGTTGTACAAAACGCCGACGCCACCTATCGTCTACTCACCTCAGTCTAGGGTTAAGAGGTTGAGGTTGCACATGATAAAAGCCAGGCACCTAGAGGAGTGTATCAGGGGCAGGACATTGCCACCGATGTACACTCATCTCAAGGGAGAGTATGGGCACGAAAGTGTTGTTTCGAGCGCATGGAACAATAGAAGGTCTTAGATAACTTTACTGAGAGCGGTAGTGTAATTGTAAATTACCGTAGAGAAGTTCTAGGTCTAGAGCTACTCTAGTACGGCAAAGTCCGTGGACCACATCATCCATTTGAATTATCGCCTCTCGTGCCTGAATCTCTATTGCTAATAGAGCTTACCCTCTTGCAATGCTATGAGTAGCCATGGCTCAGCTCCCACCTCGCGACATATACTACGAGCTCTTTTACCTGTCCGCTACTTCTCTCAGAGCAGCCCAAGAGCGCTGGAGCACCTGCCGCCCATAGCTCCCAGGCCTTCAATAAATATTAAACACATACGGCAAAACCCTGAATCTTACTCCCGCAATTGCCTCGAACGCAACTACAAAGCACAGAGCGAGCATCCCTTCAAGATTGTCAAGTTATTCGACCAATGGCGCCAGTCCCAGATAGACACACGCAGCTTGAGAGAGAAGAGCAATGCTATCCAATCTCAGTTATCACGTGGCAAGAAATCCAGTGGACTAAAGCAGAGCAGCCAGGATACTCCGAGGAGGTCGAGGAAGGATCTTATTGAGGAGGCTCGCAAACAGAAACATGAATTGTCGACTACGGAGATACACGAAGCACAGCTGACCTCGGAAATCGAGACTCTAGCAGCCGAGCTGCCCAACCTTACCAGCGTTGACACACCGAGGCAGGAGCCAAGAGTGGTGGGCTACATCAACAAAGGCCTTAAACCAGACGGTATATCTCTCAAAAACCCTTATCATCGCAAATTCTTCTCAGATCATGCCGGCATCGGTGTCGAATTGGACTTATTCGATTTCTCTGGTGCGGCAACAACGAGTGGGTGGGGATGGTACTATCTCAAGAACGAGGCAGCGTTGCTCGAGCAAGCACTGGTTCAATACGCCCTCTCAGTTGCTATGAAACATGGCTTTACAGTAGTCACGCCTCCTTCGATGGTATACTCTCATATTGCCTCTGCGTGTGGATTCCGTCCTCGTGACCAAAGCGGCGAGCAGCAGGTTTACGACATCCAGCAGAGTGAAAGAGATTTAGGACGGGATAAGCCCACCCACAGCCTAGCGGGGACAGCCGAGATACCCTTTGCTGGTATGAAAGCGAATGGGATTCTTGAATTTACAGAATTGCCATTGAAGGTTGTTGGGTCGAGTCGCTGCTACAGGGCAGAAGCAGGAGCGCGAGGGGCTGATACCAAAGGGCTATACCGCGTTCATGAATTCACAAAGGTCGAGATGTTCGCTTGGACCGTCCCAGGAGGAGAGGTTGATGTCTTCGATGGGATGATCAAAGTGCAGACAGAGATTCTGAAAGGATTGGGCTTGCACTGCCGCATCCTCGAAATGCCTTCTTCAGATCTAGGAGCAAGTGCTGTCCGCAAGCAAGATATTGAAGTATACTTCCCGTCCCGGAGCAGCCAGGATGAGGGATGGGGCGAGGTTACATCTACGTCGATATGCACGGACTACCAGACAAGACGGTTGAACACAAGAGTTAAGATGCCGCTTGAATCTGAAGTCAAGATGGGTTATCCTTCCACAGTGAATGGTACGGCTATGGCTATTCCAAGGGTTCTTGCGGCGCTATTAGAGTATCACTGCCACGATAACCCCTTAACGGGAATTCGGAAACGTCATCAACAGCTTTTTGTACGTATCCCGCAGGTGCTGTGGCCCTGGATGCATGGGCTACAGACCATCAAGAAGTTGAAGCCTCAAAGGGGAAAACTGGAACAAGATCTGGGTCCTGTAAAAGCTTGACCATCTTCTTATCAGATGAGGCCGATATGTCACACGAAGCATAATTATAAGCTTTCATATAGACTGCGCTGGGGATTAATCGCTGCCCAGCATGGTGTAGACATCTGATCGAGCCCTCCTCCGATGCCAACATTGATGTACAGATACAGCTAGCACTCATCAATCCCTCCTTCTTCTCACTTCGGTCGTTTCGACTTTAATAATGCTCCTCCCATTAGCCATCCCCTTCTCCATTGTCTCCTTATCATCCGGCAAAACCACCTCACCATTCTCCACAATCTTAGTAATAAGGGTACTACTGTCCATAAGGCCCTCCACAAGTACCCCATCTTCATTGTCCGCTTTGGCGCCCTTCTGTCCCTTCACCTCCGTAAACCTCTTCTGAATCGTCTCAATCATCTTCCCAAACCAGTAAAAATTCAACGTATTCAGCACGATATTGCTGCCCAAATACACAACAGCGAGCCACATGGGCACGACACAGTCCCCCGCATACTTCATCATTTCAACCCTCTCACCCGACGGTTCAAACACCGACTTCGAGCTTGTGAGTGGATCGTAATGTAAAGCCGCCCATACATCCTGCGAGACCCGAATGCTCTGGTACGTACCCCATAGCAGCCGGCAGCAGAAAAAGCTGGAGAGGAGGACCATTCCATTATACCATTGCGGCCGCGTACCGGTCATGTGCAGTTTATCGAAGAACCAGTGGAAATTGAGGAAGGGCGAGGAGAGCTCGTAGAGGATGAAGGTTGGCGCGTAAAAGTTGACAAATGGTCGCTATCACGCTCTAATCAGCCCGAAGCTCATTCCTTTCTTCGAAACGACCAGGCGAGAACGGAGAGGAAAAGACTCACAAACCCCAACATGAAGACCACCAACGCCGCAACCGCATGCGCCAACAACCCCCACCCAAACACATCAACATTCATACTGCAAAGCCACAAATCCCACAGGAAGTACCCAGCCGCGAATCCCTGAATCATGCCATCCGCCCCTGTATACCCCCACACCCGCTCATCCCAGCTCATACTGCCCCTCTCCTCATCCCTAAACATCACCCACAACGCCGCCGTGTTGATCAGAACAGACTGAACGAGCGAGACAACGTGAACATCCCAATTCAGCTTTGTGCGTTTGCTGAATTGAGGATAGATGCGTGGGAAGATGTAGCTTGATAGGAAGGGGGAGATGTAGCGGCATGTTAGGTGGTAGAATAGGGTTGCGAGGAGGACTTCGTGGATGTGGAGGGGGAGGGTCGTGAGGTTTAGGCGGGTTGCAAAAGGTTGAGTCGCTCTGACGAGGAGAGAGGGTGGTACGAGGGGGAACGGGTCGTGCATTCTTAGAGTTGATGGGAGGGCGGCGGAGGTGTGGGCGATATGCTCAGGAGCAGGGAGGGGAGGTTATCGGTACATTTTGATGGCTGAGTATATGTTGTAGCGGGCGTTAGGAGGGAGACGGTATTAGGCAGCGCTGACTATGTTGTAGGTGTGACGAAGAAAGCAGACGACCGTATCAGGCGGGCAAAATCCATAGCTATCCCTCGGGGAAGGGAGAACGTTTTGCCGGCGCCAGGTGCCAAAGCTCGTGCCCGGCCGAGGGAGGACAATTTCTCACGGACTGAGATCCCTCTAACCTTTTTCTACCAGCTTCTAAACCTACCTGAGAGTCTCAGCCCCAGCCGCAGCTCTTCTGCATCGGCAGGTTTCAAAGATAAGGTATCACAGCAGCGTGCGCTATTGGCTCCAGGTTCTGCCAAGAGCCGCTATAAACAAGCCCAAAGCCGGCTAGCGGAGCGCCAAGTACCCTAACCTCCTAGGGCGCCTATCCTTCTCATTTCCCTGAAGAAAACAATGCGTGGACTTTATACAATTTACGGAGTACGGAGTACGGTCGGTAGATTGGAGACCACAGAGGAGGCATGGTAGTCTTGAGGACTTTATAAAAAAAGTGTGGCTATCTTACAATCTGCCATCGTTCTATGTTGGTAATTTGCTTGTTTGCAATTAGCCGCTTTTGTGTCCGTCGAATCCTTCGTTTCTTGGTCCAGTCTAATATAACGTGCCCCTCTATCCCTTCAACTGCAGCAGAGTTTCTTACCTGTACACGTTCGCATTCTACGGAACCAGTTGCTCACGGAGTTCATAATTCTTGTAATGCCAACCAACATGCGTCGCCCTTTCAGTGTCGATCCGACAGCCTCTTTTGGCTCCGAGCAGTCTGTACGTAAGCCTGAAGTTGAATTGAGCCTAATGGAGACATCATTGAAGCAAGGCGATGAAGACAAACAGTCTCTAAAGCCTCAGCTTTCACGACGTCCAGGCTTCAATGGCGCAGTCAACAACATAGCACTAGCGATCATCGTCATTACTGTCCCTTTCCTTGTATTTGTTGGCCTGTTACTCTACTTGGTCTTCAAATTTCGGGTTCAACGGGGCGATCTCTCACCCAATCTGCAGCTGCCCAGCGATTCCGACGACACAAACGTGTATTTCGTCGATTACAGCGCCACGAGGTTGACTACAATTGCATCGTGGGCAAGTAACGTCGCTACGATCTTGCCTGGTTTTGTCTTGACCATGTCGTCTTACCACCTAGCCAACATATATCTAAAGCAATCAAAAAAGGCAGAAAATTTTGCTATGGGCGCTCGCTCTCTTCCAACGCCTTATCAATTAGGTCTTTTACTGGATATGCTTGATGGCAAGATCACGGCAATATGGAATTTGTTGAACTACTACTTTTGGAAGAAACGGGAGAGATTGAATGTAAGAAAATTCATAGACCAAGTCATCTTTCACCAGAAAATGATGTGCTGCGCACTAAAACGTCTTCTCTATGGTCTATTGGCGGCAATACTACGACCAAAGACAATTTCTGACTCTAATGGATATAGGAAACCTTGCGCATTGCGCTCAGTCTCCTTACAGTCGCATTGATGTTGAAGTATGATGACCTTCCGTACCTCAGCATAAGGCTGACCAAGATTAGCTATTCTATATGGGCCGCAGATACCTGGTTCCATGTTTCCACATCGACTGTCCCTTTCCCTCAAATCACACTCTCAAATTCAGCCTCAAATGCATTCGGCGCTCGCATGACTCCAGAGTGCATAGGTTTCTTCAACGACACGACAGACCGAAACGTCGATCCGACTTTCGAATCACAGCGGTTGTGTCTGAGTGGTCATATCAGTATAATGAGCGGCGACGCATATCAGATCGTGAACAATCTTTCGGACACCTATCGGGTTCTAACCAGCTCACAGAATGGGTCACGATTTTCATTCCTTGCGCCTGCCAACCCACCGCCAGGCCTCGACTTCAGGACGTCGACGTTCGCTGTTAGTAGCAAATGTCAGCCCATAAGCGAACATTGTGACCTAATTGGAGACGGGAATGCAACCTACCCGTTCCGGTACAATTGCTCCCCTAGCTTTCAAGGCAATTCTAGCAGCTCTTACACACCTGATCCAACCAATGGAGATAATAACCCCGGGTATCCTCCCGGCTGTCAGGCGAATCCCAGTGGTTGCGTGACATTCTCTGCAGATAGCTCTTTGATGAATATCACCGGCCCTGTCGATTGGACACTCCCTGCCACCAACAGACGTACGGACCGTGACACAAATCCTTTCTATGCCGGCATCCTCGGCCAGTTTCAAGGGGCAATTGGATCCCGGGGCAGTAGCCACAGTCTTCCTCTCATCAGTGACCCACAAATAGTCGAAGGTGCCGGCGGTGGGTACTATGGTTTCATCTTGGGCTGCGATCTCACCGTCTACAACCTCACCTATTCCTGGGTCAACGATTCTATAGTCTCATCCGAGCTTGAGCCATCGAACGATGACATCACTCAATTAATGCGCGAAGGCTTGCAGTCTACCAATGCCAATGGCGGCGCGGCCTTCTTACAGCTCTCTTACTCAACCATTCTGGCATATTTGCAGAGCAACACATCCCAGCAACTTGCCGACAACTATGCTCCACAGCTCGAGAAAAACATGCTTGCGTTATCCGGGAACATCTGGAAACCACTCACAAATATCGAAGAGCAGGTCCGTCACAACCTCCTCGTTGCTCGTGTTCCCAAAGCACCATTATTCATCCTTATCTTGCTTTGCCTACTGTTCGTTGTCCTGGGGCTCGTATTGTTCCTCATAGCTATCAAAAGCCAGAATGCGGAAGCGCGCGAATTTCAAGCTCGTTTGAATGCCTTTGGCATCATTGCTAGCCGTTTCGAAAGTGCTGAGAAAGCCAATGCGCCAGTTAGTAAAATCGAAGACATGTTCACGGAGCGTGGTGGGGAGTCTTCCAGTACAAGAATTGGGATGGTCCGATCGAGCGAGGGTGGTTGGGCATACAGTTCTTCTTTTCAGGAAACCGAGCCTGCGGAAGTGAATCCGAGAACCAATAGGGAAGGCTAGAGAAGATTCGGCTAGATACTCCAGGCTTCTGAGTACTGGCACGGATGGTCCGCCCGTCATCTCGATTCGTGCGGCTACATTATTAGGAATTCGAGCAGCGGACAATAAGGACCCAAGCTGATTTTGCCCTCACGTTGCTGCTTATGGGAAATGTCAGCCAGGTCTAACAATCGGCATTGTAGACACTTGAGACGCTCTGGACTCGGGACTCTGGAATTCTCGCTCGCGAACCTCGTACTCAACAGCAGTAGAGGGTCAGCCAAGAGCCAGCACGGTTCGCCTACCGAAGTCTCTCATGGAGCCATCAACGTCCTCTCGTACCATTTGCCAGCGCGAAGCCAAGGAAAGGGAGAGGGACAACGTTTTTTTCTTAATAATGCTTCCTGTACGTTGGTGACTCGGAAAAATAGGACTCGGCAACTATTGACTCAGAGTGTTTATACATGGTAAGGAGGAAGCCTTGCATTTATCGCCCAGCAGTGTGAACCTTTTCATTGAAGGCAGTTGAATAATCCTGGTATAGTAACATTCTGACAATCTGATCGGATCTTAAGAGAAAACAAACGAGCGTCATGGTTTACCATTCTATCGGAATGCAGAATACGGCATGAACGTACACTACCACTTGTTTATGCTCATTAAGCTTCTCGTTGCCAAACACGAATCCTAAAAAAAACCGCTGTCGAAAGTCAAACCAGCGCACTCGATACCCATAAAGACACCTTCAAGGCCACCCAACAAAAATCCCCAGCAGTGAGCAATCTTCAAGGACAGCTCGCTCAGACTCGTACTTAAGCTTATGCACTCAAAGGCAGCAGATTGACCGAGTGGTATAGACGAAGTCATCGGTGTAAAGGACCGTGACTTGCTTGGCGACCTCCGCATTCGTAACCGCAAAAGTCGCATTCGTGAGACCGTTGAATGTGCTTGGCAGGATACACTGCACCTCCGGGACGTTGAGAAGCGAGAGGATGTCTGGGGGCGTGAAGGTGCAGCTTGCCTGTAGGCTGTGGTGTCAGCATGCTGGACTGGAAGTTTGCAAAAGATGGGGACGCACTGTTACGACATCGCAGACGGACGGAGAGCTCGATGATTGCTTGTATCCGGTAACCTGTACGGTGCAGGCCTGCGCCGGTCCAGCGTTGCCTTGTTCGGCGGAAGCGAGCTTGCAGCCAAAGTAGAAGGATTTGAAGTCGAAGGTTTGGACTTTTGAGTAGGGGTAGTCTTTTGTGATTGTGGGCGTGTTGCCGGTGAGCGTTTGCAGGGTGTCGACGATGGCGTTGTTGGATTCGCTGTGGAATTTTAGGGCGGGCACGAGGGGTTGGGATTGCACTACTAGGCCTTGGTATTTGAGCCCTTGGTATGGCGTTTGGGGGACGTTGAGGGGGTTTTCGACGCCTGCTGGGGGACTGGTGATGTTGTCGAACTGGGAGGTATGATTAGTTCGTTTCTTGTGCGAGGCACAATGAGTTTGGGAAAGCTTACGTTGGCATCATAGCTTTGCGTGCAGAGGGGGCAGGTAGTCCGGGGAACAAGGTCGGCTGGGATAGCTGTTGCAGTGGAGGCAGTAAAGAGGTTTAGGAAAACGCACAGAAAGAGGAAAGAATTTACTGCCATTGCTATTTGTATTCAAGTAATAAGAGTATTAATATGCGTCAAAGGTCTGGATGAGTGCAAGGTACATTGCGAAGAAAACACACACTGACGGAAAGCCCATTGCGTTTATAGAGAGGAATCACGGCCAAAGGTCCTATGGTGATATTTTGAGCTATACAATATTAGCGAAGCGAGCATCACCGCGCATCAAAGTTTGGTAGCAGGTTCAAAGCTCCCTTCTAAGCTTTTAGATAGCCCTTCCCGCCCCTTGGGTTATATTCACGACCGAGGACGGCCGTTGCTAGAGAGGTAAATCAGTGCCCTACTTGCAGATTCCCTAGCTCTCCTTTGAACTATAAAAGATCAGGTGGATTTTCGCTTGTGTACATAACAAACTAGCGGCGGGAGCAATGTGGAGGTGAAAATCTTTTGACACATGAAGGATGGACTCGAAACCGATCGTCTCCGTGCCATTCTCGACTCCTTCCAACGCCATCACCGTCATCAGCGTTGTCACAGACGTCTTAATTAGCCTCCTTGGATTGTTAAGGTGTGCAAGTGATTCGCGCGGTTGTAGCAATGGGGGATCGATGACTACAACAGATTTTGCACTCCTATGTCACTCATGCCATCGTTCGCGAATGAATCATTCCACACAGTCTAGGCTGATGATAGATGAGCCTATATTGTGACGGTGGTGGGCCCGTAATTACAGATATGGCTGGAGTTCAAGACTCAATTGAAAAGCAGTTCTGGAATATGGTTGGAAGCTTATGGCTTGTATACTAGGGCACTGGATTAGGGATTTGTTTTGGAAAGGGTTGAGGAGGGCTATTAGGGACATTCTTTGGGGATGGGCGATGGGGGGGTGAGATGTTGCCAAGCTTACGATGATGAGGAAATTATCACTACCACAGCGTCAATCGCAAGTAGCCTTTACATAGATATTGCTTGAGCACCGAAAGACCTCGTGAGCTTTCATCGATCTATCATGCAAACAACCCGCTAAACACCAAACACTCTTCTACCGTCTCCCTATCCTACCCCCATCCCATAAGCCCCAACTCCACCTTAAATATCTCCAACCAACACCACCCGCTAACCTAGACCCCTCAACCGCCACAGCAACTACCCTCCCCAGTCCATGACAATCAAGCGACATAGACCACGCTTCCCATTTCCGCCTCTGTGAAACCTGAGCTCTACAAAGGATTGTCAGAATAACCGATTCCGGTGTTAGATATGCTAGCGGACTTGATCATGTCCTTTTGGGCATTGTTGTGGGTATGATAGGGGCATCGATAACCCGTGAACGGTCACAATCATGTCGTTATGTCTCCTGAATGCTCTTTGCCTGATGAAATCGGACTCGAATATTTATATATGGAAGACAGCGCGTTATCAAATTACACATCAAAACACATTGACAAATAATTCGAAACCCAGGGTATCCAGCAACACCAACGCTAGACATATAGAAGCACCCAATCCCTTACATCATTCGTTATCAATCAGTCACCCAAATCAATCCCACGGGAAATCCGCCTCTTCAACTCTCGTACACGTCAAATACCCTAACCCTCCACTATCTCGCCCCATATCCAGCTCCAAACAATTCTTCATCAACGGCCTCACCACCTCCCTAGCCAAAGCTTTGATCTCATCCATTTTCTTCTCCATCTTTTTCAACGTATCTCTGCTATGCTCATCAGGCCTCAGTTTCACAAAACGCTTCAGCTCATCGCGATTGAGATAGGACGAGCCTCCTGTGCCGAGCAAGCGGAACAGATTGCCTGAACTTACAGGTGGCGGTTGGCTACGTGGAGGCCTCCCTGCCTCAGGGGTCTTAGGTACAGGTGGTGGCGGCGGCGTAGTGTTCTCAGCAAGCCATTGGCGGAACAGCGACAGAGCGAGCCAGTCCATATAGGAATTCGTAGGCGTGACGCGCTCACCCCTTCCGGTCGTGAGAGCGAGTCGGAAGAGTCGAGCCTCGGTTTTCATCTTGCGCTCGGCCAGCTCGTCGACTTTGTCTTCTATGACTTCAAGCACGGCATCGGGCACTGTATGCTTCAGCTGGCTGGATCCTGAGGGCCATTGACCCACCACGTGCACTAAAGCCTCTGCGAAGATCACTTTCGAGCGGGCGAGGTAGCCGAGTTTTAGATAGCTGGGCGGGTATTTGGCAATCTGCTTCCATAATCTGCCTTGGAATTGCAGTAGGTGATGATCTATGCGCGGACCCACTACCTCGAGAGCGTCGTACATGTCTGCAAGCGTGAGCAGGGATTTGCACTGAATGTATGATTCGGCGATATTGACCGCGTCGAGAGAGGGCGCATAGTTGTAGAAGATGCGGAACATATTGTCGTAATCGCGTATGATATCGCTGTCTACACCGTGCGCGGGATTGGCTTTTGCAATGTGCGAGGCGGATTGCATAGCTGAGAAGTTGGACATCGAGCGCAGAAAGCCGTAAGCGGGCGGTGGCGGCTTGTTGGGTACAGGCGGCGGTTCGTTGTGGTCGCCGCCAAAAAGGGTACTTTGGGTCTGTTTCTGCACCAACATGGGCACCTCCTCGTCTTTTCCCCAGTCTAGCTCGTAGCGCCAGATGTATCGCTGGCCTTGTGCGCCTGGAAAAGCGGGCCTGCCCTGCTCTTCATCCTCGCCTATCCGACCCAATCCGTTCCCAAGCCCCGTCCCAGAGCTCTGCCCTCGTGCCTGAGCTCTCGACCAGTCCTCGCTGGTGCCGGCCTCGAAAAATCCAGAATTCTGTGCCAGGATCAGACGGTGCAGCATATATCGTTTCTCCTGCCCATCCGCGTTGATGACGATCTCGACGTCGCCTGTTTGTGCAAAGTTGGGGAACTCATTCTGTGGTCTGTAGGAAGATGCGCCGGTGTGGGAGCGTGAGGTGCGATGGCGGCGCGTAGTAGTCGTTCGGGATGCGAGGGAGGCAATGGAGGCAGAGGCGGTGCGGTGGGTGAGTGGACGGTCGGCTGATGGCTGCGTGTGAGATACCATGGGTGCTGTTACCTGTATATGTTGTAGGCTCGCTTGTTTCGGATGGGAGAGGCAAGGCGCTAGGTTGGGATGGAATAGCGAGCCTGACCACGACTTCGCATGTTCTGAGCACACGAGTAGATGCTGCGCTCTGTAGATGTCGGTGTCACTGTTCACTTCAGGCGAGAGCCCTACTTCACTTGATGTTGAGTCCAAGTCAAGACCGAGGCTAAGCGCGGCGCGCTAACGACCAAATGCCAAGACCACTGAAACCTGTTCTGGGACTGGCTCATCTGGTCTAATTGTACACCAGTATGTTGTACACCACGCAGAGTAGACGTGACACAGTGACCTTCATTGATCTCCTAAGAAGTAGAAACCTCATTTGATCAACGGATGTCTAAAATTGTTATCGTGTCCAAGCTCTTATACTCGCTCCCTTCTGTCCTCGAAAGGTCTCTCATCCTTTTAGGGCATTCTGATGCCACGGTGTTGGCACCGTGAGTACGTTGTACTCTTGGTTTCTTCCGAGCTCCACTCAGCGTCACACTACAACGCAAATCATAATCATATAGAATTGACGCTATCAACTATTGTCTTTACCTTACCTTCTCGCAAAGTCTTGGTGTGAGCATTACTGTAAAGTATCTAAGCTTGTAGAATGGAATTGGTATGGTAGTCCCCACATATAAGGTCGTGCATGCAATGATGCCTAAGCTGCAAGCTGCCGAAAGCAGCAAACCCCAATTCCTACCCCGCAGATTTCTCTTCTGCGACTTTTCCGACTAGGAATCATCCTCATTCATACAACAAACATACCACTTAGAAAGACAAGTTGGTGACCCCGAACACCTGGCAAGTCATGGAAAGTCACGACAAGAGGTCCTTTACAATCATCGAGTTCAGAAATCCCAAGCTGATTAGCGGAACCTAGTATATACGCCTCGACGCCCTTCAAATTCATCATTGACGGTAATCCAATATACATACATGCGGACCTCGTGTCGCATCATTCCAAGCCGCTCGACCGTCTCATGAATGGTCACATGGCAGAGGCTCAGAAAGGATTTGCGGTCCTTGAAGACGTTGATGAGGAGACTTTTGTACGCTTCGTCCAGTGGGCATACAGTGGATATTACTCCCCTCCTGATTTCGACACAATCAACGACGAATCGTCCTCCGAGGCACCCGATGAAGAGGGAGACGCCGTGGTCCGCCGGCGACCTGAGGTCTTTGAAGTTGAACCTGTAGATGAATCGATACCTGTGGCTGATGCCATTGAAGCTGAATCTGTTAATGAATCGATAGCTGTGGTTGAGGTAATTGAAGAATCTCTTGATGAACCGATACCTGTGGCTGAGGATCCTTATGATCATGGTTGGTCATTTGGTGGCGGTGGTAGACGCAAAGTATCCAAACAGAAAAAGAACATATCATTCTTCGACCCCAAGCCGCCCCCTGGACAGTCTGCCAAAGATGCCCTGAAGGAGTCATTCATAGAACGCAAAACCACCGTCCGCCGAGAGTCAATTGCCATACCACCTCCTCGCCCAAACCAGGACCCCGTTGAAGATTACACTAATATTTTTCTGTCCCATGCGCGGCTGTACGTCTTCGCCGACAAATATGACATCCGATCGTTGAAGTTGTTGGCCCTGGAAGCACTCCAAAATACACTTACAATTTTCACTCTCTACAGCGAGCGCACCGGTGATATTATCGAGCTATTGCGCTACATTTATGGAAATACCGGAGAATCTGTGTTTGGCGTGGAGGACTTGCGGACGCTGATAACGCATTACATCGGCTTTGAGATGGATACTTTGATGGGTGATGAGAGCTTCAAGGAATTGATGGTTGATGATGGAGGCCCGCTGCTCGGCGATTTCATGCGCATGGTATTGAAGAGAATCTAACAATGAAGGATCAAGGGCGCAGAAGTATCAATAGATGACTACCTAGCGAGCGGTAAGTCAGACCTAATTCAACATCCGCGTCCTTGTGAAACATAGCTACTAATCAAAACTCACAGGGGTACATGGGAAAGTTGACCTTAACACTGCAAAAGACCCCTCACTCTTTCGTTGTCTCTTGAAACAACTCCTTCAAATCCAAGTTCCGCAAGTTTGACCTCTAAGTTGCCAAATCCTTGATGTACTTATGGTCATTACTTACTCAAATCTGACAAATCGCCAACGTGATGAGACTGGAGAAAACATTCAGCAATACAATGCAATCACAATTGTCTAGCCGCTCTCTTCCGTTCTCGGCGTTTTGTTCCAGGCCAGTGGCACCCCTTACTGCCACTCACTGTTTTAAGAGAACGCTGCTAATCACATTGGGAGAGCCGAGCAATCTCTGAAACATACAGGAAACTGTCAGGGGTCTTTCAGGGCACGGCCATCGAATGACGCTATGACGAAAGCCGCTCCAAGACAATCAGTGAAAACCACATCTTCACCATCATCGTGAGTGCACTCACTACAGCATCTCGGTCCAGTCTCGACCGATCCTATCAATTCGTAGATGCGACTAGCTCGGAGAGTGGACATTGTGCTAGGTAGCTCTGTTGAGCATTTGAAAATGCTGTGTCAGGTTGTTAAGACGATTGATGTATATTACATTGCTCGTATCCCCGAGCGCTTATCGTGAGTTTTCTCTTTCGAATTGCAGCACGATCTACTTGGGATTTGGGGCGTAGGGTCCCTCGGTCTTCGCAGCGGTGGCAATTCTGCAGTTATGGCGGTTCTATGAGCCATTCATGCGTGTCTGGATTCCTATACGTAATCACGTGTCCTCTATCCCATGTCCTGGTAAATTGCGTGTACAATCGCTTAGCGGATCTCGGCTAACCCTTGAAATATACACGCATCCACGATATGGGATGCTAAGAGAATAGATGGAGATTTTTTGATGATCTTGGAGATAATGAATCAGTGGAAACCTCGATCTACGACAGCAACGCATGGAAGTACCAATGTCCGCGCCGGTACGCAGCTTCATGAGAGCTATTCGTCATATAATATAACGATACAGATATCTGCCTACTCGAGCGCCAAGCAGCGACATCGCAGCTCGCTTGACTTTCCTCAAGACAAGCTCGTTAGCTTCAGATGCTACCGAGTGCTACGACATAGTGCCCGCTATCATTGGGGGCGAGCGATTCCTTGGATCCTTCGTTCTTCTACTACTTCAGCCTTAGCTGATCTGCCTTAGCTGATCTGCCTTAGCTGATCTGCATTCCTCCTTCAAAGATCCGCCATCTTCCTTATCCATCGAAGTCCCTCATTCACGAGTCGAAGCTCAAAACATACGGTACTTCAAATCAGTGGCTTTCTCACTTATCGTCAACGATAATTGTCAATGTTAGAGGCCGATGCCCATACCAACCAATCTGCCGATCATGAGGCGAAGGCTTGTCCCTGCGGCTGACGTCGTAGTGTGGGACCACGATTCTTCAGCCTCGCGATGAAAGTCGTGAGCTTATTGGTTGGTCAATGTTCCGAAGGATTCGCCGTGCATAGAATTTAAGCTTGGGCCACGCCGAGTCAATTCTCCGAAATCCCACGTGGTTCAGCTGAAGACCTTGGGGTGAAGGTTGATGTTTTGGTTTTTCGCTCTGTTTTCCTCCTATTGCAGCTCTCATCGTCTCATCCATTTTCTATCGAAGTCCTCATTATTATTGTGTGCCAACCCAAGCAGTATCAGTCCAATCGAGGCGCTGTCATCCAGCCTAGTCTGTGATTAGTATTTTCCTACTCACCACCGGCTTGCTTGGGACTCACTCTCAAGTCCATCTCGCAATCGCTCAGCTCCCAACTTGACTCACAAAACTCGGAAGCTCGTCATCAAGCTTGCCAATTGTCTTCGACCTTGAGACATCTTTGCCCCCAAGTGCTCCCAATCGAAGGCTTTCTACCATCGTCTGTATTTTCGGCAAAACCACACATAATGCGCTTTCCAGGCTCGAAAGCTCGTCTGGCTCTATCACACCTCAGCGTCCTCTGCACAATTTTTTGTCTCCGGGTATCCGCGACCTGCTATTATCCAAATGGCACAGCCGATAACACCAACACCTATCTGCCCTGCAATCCGAATGGACCAAGCATGTGCTGCATGACCAATACAGCAACCCTTGACACAGCCAGTATTGATACCTGCAGATCCGATGGCTTCTGCATTCCGAACGACAACAACGGCATCTGGCGGAGGCTGTGCACTGATCAAACCTGGAAAGACCCCGCTTGCATCAACTTGTGCACCACTGGGAATTGTACGTATCATAACGCAAGACGTCATGGAAGCCACTGCTAACGTATGTGCTCAGCCGTCGATTACAAAGGGTATACTTACGCCAATGCGACTGCGCCCCTAACTACGTGTGGTGACAGGAGTCTCTGTTGCGGGAGCATCGACCAGCAGCCTGGGCAGACATGCTGTAGCCATCGCAAGGGAGTTTTCCTCCAAGATGGCAAGTTTGTCTCGACCACCACATCATCATCTTCAACAGCAATGGCATCAGCGACATCAGCGCAGTCAGCAAGATCCACTTCTGCAGCTTCGCCGACGCCTAAGCCGGCATCGAATAATACGGGAGCAATCGTGGGAGGCGTGGTTGGCGGAGTGGCTGGCATCGTGGCCGCGGCCCTGGCTTTCTGGTACTTCATGATCAGGCGGAACATACGCCAGCGGTCCCTGCCGCAACAAAGCTATGAACCGTATCAGACGGGTAAGGGGCACGTGTGGCAGGATCCTAGTGAGGCGCCTACTTATGAGCGTGGGACACGGATGGGTGAGCTGGACACTGCGCAGCCGAGGACGCAGGAGCTCGAGGGTGGGCGGGGCAGTACTTTGTGAGTTGGAAGACAGCATATTGATGGAATATCATTGTTGAGATTCGTTGCGCGCAGACTTTCAGGGTTGGAGTGAGTTATACCGGAATCCCACCTGGTAACTCAGCCCACCAAGGCTTCATCCACGTGCTTATCTACATTTCTCGAAGTTGTCGATTCTTGTATTGACGTTGATCCTCACATATCCACCGTCGCGGTACTCAATAAATATATCATGACATTTCATGACAGGTTCCCACACCACAACCATCACATTACACAGCGCTCGAGCTCACAACTGCCTCGCCAAAAGTCCCGTACATAAAGGTAGTCGTCCGTATACCTTCATCGCTAACGATATTGACCTTGATCCATTTCCCATCATCCGCACTCGCTTGGAGTCTCTGCTGCTTGTCTCGTTGGTGGTAGAAAAGGACCAGCATTGCTGCTGATAAAACTGTGATGAAGATTACGTAGAGGGGGATTAAGTCCGAATCTGCGAAGTGGTTAGCGGGTTTTGTACGCTTTGAGACGGGGTTCTTGGCGGACGTCTTTTGAGGGAGTGGCTTGTGCTTTTTGCGTTGGGGGGTTGGGTGTCTGCTAAGGGCCATGCGAATGGTATGCGGGTAGTGTACATGTCGTTGAGGAAATGGGGAGGATGGGGGTATGGGTTGCGTGGGGCGGTGGGTGAGGTGAGGCTGAATGATTTGGTGGAAGATGAGCTGCGTAGAGGGATTTGGGGACTCAGATTATGGCAGCTGGAAAGATGCGCATGGCTAGACCTGATGCCGATCTTTTCGTGTGAAGCCCTGCAGGTCCTTTCCCTGTCAAGAGGGGGGCATTGGTCATGGAGAGCTAGCTAGCATTGAATATAGATTTAGCTCAAACACATGTATCGGATATGAATTTATTTCGGGACTCTCTTCCCAATGGCGTGTTTGGGATAACGTACGTTAGATGTAGTGAAGTCCGCATGTTGTACACTGATGATATAGTGGCTCCATCCTTAAAACCTCAGGTAATAGCAGGGTTTCAGATTTGACCTGAGGAACGAGGGTCGATTGAATTGTCGGTTGAATTTTGAAGTGCTACAATTTAGCGTTTCTTCAAGCGGGTTGAAGGATAATTCTCCATACGTCTCAGATTAAACTGTTGCAGGATATGATTTTGCAGGAGAGGAAGTGTCGAAGGCAGCGCTGTATCACAACAAGCGTTGTGAATTTGTGATCTTGCCTGCTTCTCTCTCGCAGTTGACGAACTCGAGATATGAAATGGAAGATCCAAGTACCGTATTTAAGTCTGCTTGTACTTCTCAGATTGCGTCCTCAACACGATCAAAGCTGGGAAATGCCCAATAGTCGCTATAGCTCCGACATCCTTCTTACGAATACCGTTGCCAAGTATCATCATTGCGACAATTATCCTGTTGCTCCCTTCAAGCAGTCCCACTCTCGACTCATCTTTCATTACCTTGTCACTGTACTCCGCACGGATTTGTCGTGTGACGTGAGGAGCTAATTTATCGTTACCAAGCTGTTTGTTAGGAAAGATTCTTTCCACAAGATCTCGTATACCTCTTGTAGACCATGAAATTTGAGTTGGGTTGCCACAATGCTCGCGGCGGTTGTTCTTGAGCACGAGTCTTTTCGTCGATGATGGTGACTTCGGCTCCATCAACCATATACCGAAAATATTGATGTCTCTGCTGGTACTAAGCAAAAGCGCTGTATACATCCGCCTTGATCGACAAAATAGGTGTATTTATCCATCCCGGCCAGTTTATCAAAATACCAACTATTCATTTAGGCTAGGCCACAACATTCAGATCCTGGTGGAGATCCATTGGCGTATGATTTGCCGGCTCAGGTAAGCTATCGCTGAAACCCAGTGTATCAAGTAATCAGAGAGAAATGAACACCAAGCCTGGGGAAAGGCTCAGGACTTCGTGTCATCGTGAACCTCTTTTGAACCTTTTCTGCCTCTCTGCTGAACACCACATCTTGAGACTCTGAAGATGCAGCCATTTCACTCCGAGTTACTGGACGAAGCTGTTCAGCATCAAGAATATACCAGACAGCCAAGACGATTTCTCGCAAGGCTTTCGGGTTGGAGGATTTGAAAACGGAATTTTGCAGAGCCTCGGAGGTCTGCGAGATACCGATTTATTTTACTGTCGGGCGTTTGTTCGCTCATGGTGTCGGCTCGCTTGATATCAGCGATGAGTAACGTACATGATGCTTGTCGCTTGCAAAGACATTCTGGATGTTCATGGCCCAGCACTCGGCACGTCTTTGTTAGGTTGCTAACAGCCATGTTCTAGTGCGGGTATAAGACAGAGGCCGAAGTTGAGATCTACAGTTGAGATCCTAGTGACATTCTTCATGCAGACTCTCAGTGCATGTATAGTCTTTCTGCCCCATATCTTTGTTCTAACCTCAGCGGTGCCTGCTTCGTGATTTATCTAAAACCTGTCTAGGGACTGGATCATGCGTACATAGAAGGAGTTAATAGCTTTACTCTTCACTGCTGGCTTCGATTAAAAAGACATAAGCGTACCTTTTTAGGAGATGAGCGCTAACGCTGACATCTTTGCGGAACTATTCCGCCTTGTAAACATAGCAACCAGCTGTTACTCTGGCAGTTATTCACTTTTATAGCATTGTTCCCTTTGCAAAAGGTACTTTTTCGACTGCATTTAAAAATATGATTAGCCGCTGTGATGGGAATCCCAGGGTAAGTTGACCCTAGTATCATACAGGCCCACACTGAGACACTTGGAGTATATACAAGCAAATCGGCCCCGGCGAAAGGGTTGCTCTTTCTAAGCTCGCATGTGAGCACCTTGAGAACAATGGTAGACCTTTCCGTATAGCAATCGACATATCAATCTGGAGCTTTCAAATCCAGTCTGGTCAAGGCGGCCGAAATCCAGCTCTCCGAACCCTTTATTACCGCCTCCTCCGTCTACTCGCCCTTTCTATACAGCCGTTGTTCGTCTTTGATGGCCCGCATAAGCCACCCTTTAAGAGGGGGAAGAAAATACCTTCGGGTGCAGCATGTATTCCCGACTTTCTGACCAAGGAGCTCTTGAAGCGCTTCGGCTTCCCCTACCATACTGCACCAGGAGAAGCGGAAGCGGAATGTGCGCTGTTGCAGAAGGAAGGGCTCGTTGACGCAGTTCTGAGTGAAGATGTGGATACACTCATGTTCGGCTGCGGTATGAGTCTACGCAATTGGACGGCGGAAGGAGTCAGGGGCAATAAGAGCCCAACACATGTCAATGTCTACAATGCGGAAGCTACGAAGGCTACAGCAGGACTCGATGGTGAAGGAATGATATTGGTTGCATTGATGAGTGGTGGAGACTATATACCGGCTGGTATCCCCGGTTGTGGTCCGAAGATTGCCTGCGAGGCTGCTAAAGCCGGCTTTGGGCGAGATCTGTGTAGTCTTGCACGAGATGATGCCGACGGCTTTCAAGGATGGAGAGAAAGGTTGCAGACGGAACTGCAGACAAACAAGAGCAAGCTGTTTCGACAAAAGCACAAGGCTATGAAAATACCAGAGAAATTCCCAGATATGACAGTCTTGGGATACTATATGCGTCCAGCAATCTCGTCAGCAGAAAAGGTCAAAAGGCTGAAGGATGAAATCGCTTGGCACGAGGGAGTCAAAATACCCGAATTACGTCTGTTTGTAGCCGAAGCCTTCAATTGGCCCTTCCTTATTGGCGCGACAAAGTTCATCCGAGGTCTTGCTCCAGCTCTGTTAGCTCATAAGCTTATTCAAATACACATGTCCAGTATTGAAGACGAGCAAAGTCTCGAAGCTAAGGAGCTGTCAGAATCTCGAGTCGTGAAAGCTATCTGTGGCCGACGGTCTCACTGGAACACAGACGGAACGCCAGAGCTGAGAACCGCGTACGTACCGAATGATATTGTTGGTATTGATTTGGATGCAGAGGAGGACGAAGACATTGAACAATACGGTCATGAAGGATCTGAAAACGAGCAGTCAGCTTCCGACGGTGAGGATGCCAGAGATAGATCAAAAAGTCCAAGTAAGAGGCGGGAACCTTCAACCTACGATCCTACTGAAGTTGAAAAGATCTGGGTGCTGGAGACTTATGTGAAGCTGGGAGTGCCCTTGCTCGTCGAGAGTTGGGAGGAAGATTTGAGGAATCCAAAGAAAATTGCATCGAGAAAGGCGCGTGAGAAGAAGGTATTGTCCAAGGCCAAAGCGGTGATGACACCTGGAGCAATGGAACAATTCGTCAAAATTTCGAAGCCTGGTATGCCTAAGCCTCCGGCTGGCAAGGACCCGCTCAAGCAGCAAAGACATTCTTCACTGCCCCCGGTCTTCTTGGCCCCAGCTACTGCAACTATACAGCGCAGTCCGCAGAAAGGGGCGCCATCCGGAAATTCAGATCCATCATCGCAGAAAGAAGAGGACAAAATTACCCAAAAAGTCCGAAGCGGTAGAGTCAAGACAAAGGGAAAGCCTTCCGCGAGCCGAATACCCTCATCGTCCCCAAAGGACAGCACTAACAATCCCTGGACGCTTTCCAAACGACCGTCCGACACTCTACGATTCAAGTCTCCAACAAGATACTCCGCTCTCGGAATATATACACCGGATGATCCTGAATACAAGGACGGGCCTCAACAGCAGTCTAGTACACAAGAGGGCTACCACCCAACCCTCGCCTCACCACCAGCATCCCCCACCCCCCGAAAGCGCCGTTCAAGACCTACAACTCCCATCTCC
>JAABUK010002694.1_pt1 | contig 31465 bp, 36 predicted proteins | sample 5559141 | NCBI WGS metagenome assembly JAABUK01 (sample SAMN10711869, study PRJNA513367) | rock metagenome | isolation source: Antarctica rocks | place: Antarctica: Victoria Land, Pudding Butte nord | collected 2016-01-03
GTGCTGACTTGTAGATGTCAAAGATCAGCTGCGGCCGTCCTGTAAATGGTGCCCTCTCCACCATGCCAGCAATGTATGCTGCTACAGCTCCAGCAGCTACAGCTCCAGCAGCCAAGCTAGCCAACTTTTGAGCAGGGCTAGCTGTGCCGGGGCTGGGGTTGGGTGCGATAGTTGAAGCTGCAACAGGATGTTGGGCTCTAGTGGTGTAAGCTGCGCCACTGCTGCTTGCTGATGCGACTGTCCTCGAGCAGCGGAGCAAAGGCTTAAGGCCACGTACGGCTTGCGACCGGATCTGCATTCGACACAAGACAAATAAGCCCGCCGAAAGGGCCATACAAGCTGTGAGTGGCAATCTGCGTAAAACATTTTATCGTTCATGTGTTGTCCACGTACCATAGTGCGTACTTCTGACGAAGTACTCGCTGAGCTTGCCTAGCCTGAGAGCAAATAAGGGGCCTGACGCAACCTTGCAACACCGAAAGGTGGTGTAGGTTGCAAATGCGCTACAGCCAGATCAAGCCTTGCTTTGTTGAAGAGTCGGTTGCCCTCCGAACCGGTTCAATGAGCGTTACGAGGCGTTTCTTCTTTTGAATTTGCTCAGCAGCACATGTCTGGCATGCGCAGCTAGCAGGTCTATTTGCTACGGCAGTCCATTTGTGTGCCAGCTGTTGCTAATGTGTAACACGTGGTACACATACACAGTCTGCTTGGCGAGTTATGATACAGGTGGACATTCATCAACGTTCAACGGTTGGGACAATGTGACCACAACAGACGATGCAGCTAATGCAATCTCATGGCCACATTCTGTCAAATTTGAGCAATCAAGCGTCTTGCAATTTGAATAGCAGAAGGAGTTGCCCATAACAACCAGCTGCATGTCGACGGACACTGCAATTCATAAGTGATAGTGACATAAAAACTCCACGCAAGCACTTGCACAACATGCATCAGAGGCATGTTGGGGCCCATGTTGCACTTGATGCAAAAATTGGCATCCATGCAATGCTTGAGATCTCATGCCATGGCTCTATCCCAGTGGCCGCCTGGCCCAACTGTTGCTGCAGCATTTTCAAGCACATCAGCAAAAGTGGGTTTCTGCTTGAACACAGCGCGTCTGGCAATGGCCTTGACAGCCTCATAGCTGTCTGGCAGCAGGTTGTTGAATCTGATGAAGATCTTTGCTCCTTCCTGCACCCAATGGTCTAGTACTGGCTCGGCATCCTCATGACATTGCAAAGAATGCACATACATGACAAAACGGCACGTACATGTGTGCATGCTGAGTGCATCCTACTCCTGATGCTGAAAGACACTTCAGTCATGAGATGTGAACTGCTGAATAATTAAACCCAATGACATATTCCACACTTTGCTTAACTTCAGCCAATATTCATCCAAATCATACCTTGAGCTCTCTGTCCTTGGAGCCATCAGGACGCCAGGCATACATCCCAAATGGCTTTGTGTACCCCTCGGCCCACTCAAAGCTGCAGCAGGCGCATCCAAGTCTCTTTTGCTAGACCAAGACTAAAACCCAAACACATGCATGGCGACTTTGAACAACCTTTTTGACAAACAGAGACATTGGAAAGAACATTTTCTTCTGGAAATCAGGGGCTGATGCACCTTTTTAGGACAAGGAATTGCTGCTGATGTGTGTGCTACAACAATCTGCATGTGTCAGCTGCTGGACGCTGCTGTGCATTGGCAGGCATGCAACCATTGACACTGTGTACATTGAGCGGTAGCCACACAGCCTAGTTGACCGCTTACTTGTCCACAAGGGTCCAGATGTAGTAGCCCCTACAGTCCATGCCATCTCCAATAGCCCTCAGAATCTGCACATAGAACATCCTTTCAGCCCTTGATGCATGATATCAGCAGCATACATGATATTAGCCCCATGCATTACATCAACGCCATGCATCATACCAGCACATTTACTCTGCATGCTGCACTGATCCTGACAATCGCAATGCATGATCGTGTCTGCAAAAGCGTCAGAACACAATCTCAGATGAAAAAGAACAGAAGATCTGAGACTGTGTCTGCAGTAGCATCAGGACTCCATCCCAGATGAAGAACAACAGAGGATCTTAGACAAGCCCTTGTGATCAACCAATCTTGCTTGCTCTGAAGTAACACAACAGCCGTGCATCTTAAGCTCAGCAGGAACCCAGCCACAGATGCACATGGGTAAGCGTAGCTTCTGATCAGCAAGGGATCTTGCCTCCTTGAGGTATCTGTCCAGCACAGTCTGCATGTGGTCATTGTTGAAGGTGGGGAAGCCTGTCTCAGAGACATAGATTGGGATGCCAAACTCTGAGGAGCGCTGGATGCACTCATACAGGCCTTCTGGGTCACTGGCATATGGCATGAGGGACATGATCTCTCCCTTGGGACATGCTGGCTGCATTGCCCAATTCACTGTCGGCCTGCAATCACTCATGTTTTGTGTTCGGAACTCATCAACAGAGTCAACCAACAACGACTGAGAATGTAGAATTCCACCATCATGACAAGTTACCTGTCTGCTGAGCTAAAATGTCAAATTTTGAGTCAGCATGCTTCTTGTGCAGTGTCTACTGGGCACTGTTTACGCTACAGCTTTGGTTTGCTGCTGGACAGCAAGAAAGAAGGTGGTCTTGGATATGATTTCAGGACTCCCAAAGTCTACAGTGGCTATTCAGACAGCAAGCAGAGGTGACAGCAGATACATGTCAGACCTTGCAAGATGCAGTGTGGAAGAAGAGGTGCACCTGCTGTAGTACTGGATACCCCACCAGTCCATAGGGGGCTTGCCGCCTTGGTGCTGCCAGGTGTGCACGACCCCCCTCAGGGGTACCCTCCACTCAAAGTGGCCAGTCAGCATCCAGTTCTGCACTACATCCCATCCCATGCAGTATGTTCCCCACCCACATGCCCACCTGCATCTCAGCCAGACTCACAATCTGCAGACAATAGATAACAATCAAGAAGGCATACAAAGGGCTGATTGAGAGGGCAGAGGGCAGCTAGCTCAATTGGTGCGTCTTAGGTGCATGTCAGCACACAACATGCCTGGGCCACCGATGAACACCCAGATGAAAACACGCCAACACCAACCATGCTGCTACCAGGCATGCTGCACACACTGCCGTAGATAAAGCATACAGTCAAGGCTAGCAATCAGGATCCTCCAAAAGGACAGCGACGAAAGTAACTGTAAACCGTGTGCCTTGAGAGAGTATGGCATACCATACTCATGACCACTGCACAGGCAGTCACCACAACATGATTCTCCTCATAGAAATGCCAGGAGACTTACTTGGCAGGCACGTACAGCAGTCCCTTGCCAGCAGGTCTGAACTTCCACATGGCATGCGTCAGCCCAAACTTGGTGCCAGAGGCATTAGGCAGCGCCTTAATCGCGGTGTATGCTTTGCAGTGGGCCTTCAGCAGATTCATCAACACCTGCCCTGCCAGGCTGAAATGAAACATCTTGCCGGGAGGGAAGTTGCCAGCTACATACCCACCTGTAGCTAGTGCCTGCATCACACACAGTGCACTCATGCTGCAGTCAAGGGCCACAGCGTTGCTCCTGTTCCTTGGGATATGGCACAAAAGCCGTGTGCATTGAGTTGCAAGCTGGGAGTGTCAGAGCCTGTGCTCCATCAGTCTGTGCAGGAACGCCAGTCTTACTGGTGCACCATGCCATTTGCAGCTCACCATGCCATTTGCAGCTCACCATGCATGCCTGACTCTAATTTTGCATGCTCGGTCATTGCAACATCTATGATTTTTGGTGCCTGGACAGACTGCATGAGATAGTGTGTGCCAAGCTGATTAGTTGCTGGGCCTGCAGGCAGGGTGACTGTACATACTGTGGGCTCATTGAAGCTGGACCACAATTTGGCATGCTTGCCAAATCTCTTGAAAGCCTCAACAGCAAACTTGACATACAGCTCTATGTTCTCCTCCTTGGTCCATCCACCTAGCTCCTCAAACCATTGTGGGTGCACAAAGTGATGAATGGACACACTTGGCTCCATCTTGTTTTGCTCCTGCAATGCTGCCAACATGCCTCAAGAAGCATCAACTGCATGCATTGGTCCTGCACATAGCTGATGGGATCGCTGAACTGAGCAGCTACCCTTGCAATGACAAGAACAGTGCTTCTGCTTTTTGTCGGTGTGACTCACCAAGCATTCAAATATTTCAAGGAACCTACATGCACAATGACTGTCTACGAAGGTGTGTGACTGCTGATCTTGCTGCTCTCTTCAGCACATGCGTCAGTGATCAACAATGGCAATACAGGAACTGCAAGTTTTGCTTGCCTGCTGACTGCATCTTCATCTATGTACCCCTGTCTAGGCTCTATCCTTGCCCACTCTGTAAGCACACTAGCCAATCTTACACAACCTGCATATGACAGGAGCTGCTTGCTAGCTGCATGACTGACCTAAAGAAAGCCGGAAAGAGTTGCAACCCAGCTTCCTGGCGTTCTCTATATCTTCTTTGTACCTAGAGGCCCGCCAAGCTTCTTTTGAGTTTAAGTTGAACAAGGAGGGTTCGAGAAAAGCCATGTCGTACAGCAAAGCACAAAACTGCAACTCCGGACGAACCTGTTCCAGAAATCTGGAGTGTCGTCGATTGAGTCTTTCACCCGCTTCATACCAAACCATTGAAATGGCCATCTTGATTTAGCCCACTGGCTCCAGTTCGAGAGGCCATTGTCGGGTGCGCATTGCCAAGTCGACACAGCTACGCCCTTCTTGAAGACGTCCATAGTGGTAGGAGACTGATTCACTGAGATCAACGTCTGGGAACGTCAGGAAGGGTAATGGGCACACATGGGACAAGATGCTCGTGCGCTGCCCTTGTGTGGTTATGAATTTCAAAAGGATCAGCGATCGATGGTGCCTCTGCGCTTCGGTGCGGCACATTCCTGTTGGCATTGCAGATCAATCGTAATGACTAAGGCCATATGACTAAACCCCTGTCCCTGAAGGCCTTGAGCGAAGCCTCACATACTCTTGCCCAGACATCGGCCTCTGCGCGACGAGTTTTGTTGCGGAGCATGGAGTGAGTAGTATTGAAGGCAAGGACCATTCCAGGCGTGAGCACACACGTCGCAGTGTGTCACCAAGCATGTCGCTCGAGCCTGTAAAGGTGTTTCAAGACCTGACCAATAAGATAGCTGCCACCAAAGTTCACTTCGAAGAGTATTCTGCAGGAGTGTCGAAGTTGTTGAAGCTCAAGGTATGAAGACGTTATATACCTAGCGGCAGTCCGCACTGAACTATGCTATGAAGGCAACCAACATTTTCTGCAGGATGAAATCTTGCACAAAGCCGTCAGCCGTAAGCCTTTGAACCGACAGCAGCTGACCAATATCACATTGATATCATCTTCACTGTTTTTGAGGCAAGCGCTCTGACTTCTAGGCTATTGGTGAAGCTGCTGCCTGCACACCTGGCAATATAAGCTGAATATCTCTGTGTGGGTGCAGCAAAGCTGCTATAGAGGAGCAACTGGCCAGCGTGAACGCACTGGCTGGAGCCTCGGTAGAGCAAGCACGAGAGCTTCCTTCTGTGAGTGTGTATTGCCTTTGTCAGCTTCTCAGCGTTTCCTTATAGCATCAGATGCACAGGGGTCCCTTGCTTGCAGAGGGCTCTTCTGAATTGGACCCTGATGGCAGTCAAGCTGCTCAAGCGGTCTTATGTATCAGAGCACCTGCAGATTCGGTACCGCACTGCGCGCATGCTTGAGATCTGGGACCTGGCTGCTTCCAGCATACCTGCATCACCAGTGAGTTTATTGATGCAGCTGTTTGCCAAATTTCCGTTGCATCAGCTTAAGCTTGGTTGGGAGATCATGCACAGAAGGCACATGATGAACACACATGACAGTTGAGGATCGGGGGGTTGACCCCTGTCTTTACTGCTCATTTCAAACTTGCCGAGCACCATGGCTGCTCTGTTCAATGCCTTGAGTGCCAGGGCACTGCTCAAGGCAATTGCTTTAAAATTGCATGCCGGCATACTGTACCACAAGCTATCCAAATTCAAAGCTGCTTCCAAATTGAATGGTGCATCAAATGCATCTGCATCTTGCAAAAAGCATTGTCGCCCTCAGGTGCCTACACCCAGGCTGTCAATCAGCAAGCAGAGCAAGAAGTCCTCCAAGCAGCCAGCTGCAGCAGCTGCTATGGCACAAGCTCCCTCCCCTCCCCCTCCTGCTAGGCCTGGCAGTCCACCTGGCAAAGGCAGCACAGCAGAGCTGGCTGGCAAGCTTGCCATCTCTCAACCTGTTGTTGGTGTCAGCATGGGTCAGACTGTAGCAGATGTGGCGTCCAGTCCGGGAAGCAGCAATCCTGCAGATCTGACAGGTGTGCATCACCTGATTGCCTTGACATTGCGCTGCTGAGTCAAGGCACAAAGGGATGTAGTTTATCATTAATGTCCCCCTTCTCAGATCTGCATGTTGGCTTGCAGACCAGCTCTGCTTGACAAAGTACACAGTACCCTGGTCGGTGCCTAGTACGCACACAAAGTGCAGCATTGACAGCACTTCTCAAACTTTGCAGGACTTGCAGGGTCTCTCGGCGTCGCTTCACAGCCTGGTCTGATGTTTCCAATGTTGGAAATCTCCAATGCCGCTGAGAGGTCACCTGATGGCACAGCTTCAGCAAGTGCAGCAGTAGTGCAGCCTGCAGTCAGCACCCCGACTTTCATGCAACAAAAAGATGCACCGCTGCTTCAGATCAATCCAGCACAGCTGTCACGCAGCAGTTCCCGCATCACCGCTAGTCCCAGGGACACTCAGTTAGGCGCTGTGCTCAGCCAAGCAACTGAGTCCAACTCAGGCTCAATATCACAGCCATCGATCTCAGGCTCTCATGCTGACAATATGGTGAGTGGGGTGTCAGTTCCCTCTGCTAGCGGCATAGTAGCTGACACAAGTGAGGCTGTTGGGAGTGGCATGGCAGCAGTTGGCAGCAGTGGTAGTGACACAGCTGCAGCTCAGCATGGCATCAGCGCGCAGGTTTCTGGCACTCATGACCTCCTAGCAGCTGTCAATGCAGTAGTCGGAGGGCTCAGTTTGCGTCACACTGCAAGCTTGTCTGCTGGTGCAGCATTGTCACCCATTGCTGAACAGTCTGAAGCCAACTCAGGGACTGTGAGTGGGGCATCCACGTTCAGACAACAGCAGTCAGAAACGGTCCCAGCTGCTGTTGCTGCAGCTGACATCTTTCTGGGTATGGCAGCAGCAGGCTTCAGACGCACACGTAGCAACCTCAGGACAGGAGGCTCTCTGACAGCCTCCACGGCAGCAGACTTGCCCAGAGTAGCTTCAATGGCAAGCAACGCAGCAGGTCAGCTGTCTCGTCAGACATCAAGGGGGATGGAACAGACCGCAAATGGGCAGCAGGGAGCTGCAAATCACCTCATTTCAGGTATGCAACAGCTGACGTTCAGATAAGCAGCAGACAGCAGGCGACATCACTGAATGCCATGAGCATGTAATCATCGTTGACACCTGCTGAATGCAATTAGCAGTAGCAAGTCGCACTATCAGCTTGTTGTCAGCCATTCAGTGCTGGATTTGACACGAGTCAGTTATGATCTAGGTTTGCAATGCCTTGCAGGACTGAGCGGAGGCAACATGAACACTGATGAGGTCGACTGGAGATCCTGATTTGACTCCAGTTTATTCTGCTTTGCATAAATTGAACCAAAAAGGATTAGTAGCACAGGCCAGGACGTACTGTACCAATATAAGGACTTGCTTTGTTGAGATAGCTGGTCACTGTGGAGCTAAGTGCAGCTTCCATCCTGATTTGGCCTCACGTTCATCTACAGCAGCACGACACAATACATATAAGGCAACTTTGCATGCCTCAGATACATGTGCAAAACAGCCCGTAAACCCGCTTTAGCCTACTGGTACAAGGAACCAAAATGATTTTGTAAATGTAAATAATACATGTGCAGAAAATAGACCTTGTAACCTGACAGTAATGAATTATACTTCTTCGAACCATGAGACGGCTTATATGCTACACAGACAATGTGCCCCCAGGACAACCATCACATGTCAACTGCCGTGTGAACCAGGTTCCATCATATCTGCCTCCAAGGCGCTTGACCATGAAAAACTCAAAAACACCCTCCTCACTTCCTTTGTAGCCCTTCACCCAGACACGCTGTTTCCATTGCAGCTCAGAGACCTGTAAGCAAATTGGTGCCATGACCAAAGAATCCGATAACATGGACAGGAAGACCTATGATGCCTGGGTAAGACTGCAGAAGGAGGTGAACATCAGAGAGCCGATGCTGCCCGCAGCAGTAGGGCATCGGATTGAGCCTCACAGGGTTGTCAACATGCGGTGGCAATACCCTAAGGAGGAAAGGAGGTGAACATGTGCGTTTCCACAAGGCAGCACCTGCAGAGAGCTGAGGGGGGTGTAATGAAGGTGACTCAGAAGGACACTGTAGTATGGTGTATGGAAAATGCGTCTGAATCGCTCAAACTGCCCTAGATCTCTGTTGACTCTGCACAGCAAGAAGTCTTTTTGCCGCTGATTACTATGAAGCCAAGCGATCGTACCATAAGAATTCCCGAAGTTTATTCGGGAGGCAGGTGCGCTTGAGCCAAGTTGGAGGCCGCACGCATTGCTAGGTAAACCGCTCACCCAAAATAGCAGCTCCTTGCAAAAGGGTCGAAGTCTGCAAAGCGATATAGAACCTCAACCCCGTGATCAGGTGTTGGCAGGTCATTTTGTTGCAATGCCTGCAAGCAAAGACTGTTTCAGCTGATGTGTCGAAACCGTACACTCACTTTCAGCCACGGCAGCACACAGTGCTGGTGCTCAACAATCCATTACCTTCAGCTGCATGCACACAGCTTGCTCCTGCGAAAGATCAAAGGCAGGTCCAAGCTCCCAATCGGAGCGCTTTTTTGGCCTGATAGGAAACTCTTCTCCAGCTTTCGAAAGGCATCGCGCGTGCCCATTGGACCTGCTGACAGTGCAGACTTTGCAGGCCTCACACAGTGTTCTTCTGATACCAAAGCAGCTCGTCAAGCGCCAGGTGCCGCTACTTGGTGACCTGATGCGACCCAACGATTTATCACTGGATGCGGAAAGTGGCTTTGGCAAATTGTGCGTACCGAGCATGCTCACAGATTCACAGCGATAGATTGAAACCCTTGCTGGGAAGAAGATACAAGTAGCTGCAGCATGAGGTTGACCAGACATTACAATCTTTTGACCTCCTCTTGAAATTGTAATTTTTGAACGACAACACTGCGATCTAATGCTCAGACGCTGACTGAGTAGGTTATGCAGTTTGTGCAAGCGTTGAAAATGCAATGATATGATCTGTAACCTTCATACATAACATTGTATGCACACCATTTGTGTGACATGTCAGAAATCAAATTGATGACTCGTCAACCAGCGCATCATTCAAAGCCAGCAAACAGACACTAATAATGGCTTGTGACATACAGAGAGCCAAATACACTGCACACGCATCACACTTGAAGATCATGCATGGCTTTGTACACAACTGGGTGTGGCCTAGTCTACAACTGATCCTGAGCTCCTCTACAGTTGAGGCTGGTCTGGTACAGGCGTGAAGACGAGGTACTGTCCTTGGCCAGCACAATCTTGTCCAACTGTCTTGCCCCTGCCAGCCTCAGCATTCTCCTTTCCAGTGTCTTCACCACTGACATTTATTGATCGGCGTGCTGGCCAGTCTGGACCCACAGACTTCTCAAACCTACACGTCATGCTTAAACAGCTTATACAGCACCTCCATGTGTCTTAGCGGAGCAGAAGCTATGATACCCTGCCGCCCAGCAGTCAAATGCACATGAGATGCAACTACAGAAAAGGCGCCTGAACAATGTCTGATGTGTCATCCTGCATCAGGCTTGTCTTGGCCCTCTCATGATCAACATGCTGCTGAATGCAAACATGCCACAGACATGCAAGACAGCATTACCTTTTGACCAGGGACTTGACATAGGCCCTCTCTGCTGCAGCCACATCGTTCTCAGCCCTGTTCTCATCTTCAGCAAGGTCAGCTCTGTTTTGCAGCACGTCTGCATTGCTTGGCAGAGGATCATCTGCAGCACTCACACAATGCTGGGTGAGACCCACTGAAAAATGACCCCATGGGCAGCACCAATTTTCTGCCAAGCACATTATTGACGACTTGCACCTCAACATAACCTTTCTCCTAATCTGGCAAAGCAGGTAACAAGCAGCAGGTCATTACGGCAACTTGGCATTACCAATGAACTGCTGGAGCTCACCCAAGGGCAGTGGTTGCTCCACTTTGGTGCAGAAGTTCTGCCACTCCTCAGGCTTGATTGCATCAGAGCCTGTCAGGCCAGGCAACTGCCAGCGTTCCTGCTGATCATGCTGCCTTTCTGGGCTCAGACAAGCACTCTGCAGAAACATGCAAACTGGAGTCAGGATGGTCAGGTCCAGACATTGACTGGTCCCTATGCAGTTTGTCATTGCGGCCAATAGCAATTAAGAGCCCATGCATGGAAAGCAAGTCTGATCTGCACAGAATTCAAAAGCAAAATTTACCTGTTGCTGCTGGCTGCTTTGCTCTGCAGCACTGCTGTCAATGGTCGCAGATGCTGCGTCAAACTCAACAGTGGATGCTTCCTCAGCAGTAGAAGGCTCTTCAGCAGACACATCCACTACGTATGCAGGAGCTTGGCTCTCATGAGCAGCTGCTTGTTGATGACTGGCAGATGCCTGTGACACGCCTGCACCTGCAACAGTCATTTTGCATTCGCATCAAGGCAGACCACTGCCTGTATTTGCTGTAGCCTCGGCTTGGCAGCTGATATGAGGGATTGCAGCTGAATTACATAATTACATAATTATGTTATTTACAGTTGACATGCATTTAATTTGCAGCATCGCACAGATCATGGTTGGTGCACAAAACCAGGCTTAGACGCATGTGGTGCATACCTAGCAAAAAGCGGCTAGTACACCTGGTAATGCTGTTGTTGTAATGCAGAGGACCACAAAGCAGCGGCGCTCACCTGCACTCAGAGCCTCTGTGCCATCAAGCTCAGCTCGGCGGCTCATCAACGCTTCAGGCGTTGCACTCATGCTGCCGCTGTATGTGAAGCTGCCAGGCGTGTAGTCATGGGTGGTGTGAGAAGGTGAGGGGGGTGACACTGGGGTGAGGGGGGTGTGGCGCCTTAGCGAGGCTGCAGCTGCTGCTTGTGCTGCAAGAGCCATGGAAGCTGAACGGGCCATGGTTGCTGTGTGACCTGGTCCACCTGCTCCTGGAGATGTGTTAGTGCTCCTGCAAAAAGTGACACTGATGAAGTAGTAGAGCTGCAGATTGACCAACATAATGATGGCATGCATTGCATGTTGAACGCAGCTCTTGCTGCACCCATGCAGACGCCATAGCAAATGGGCACACAGTGTGGCATTTGGTACATTAGTGGAGGTGCCCTTATTGAAGCAAGTGCAGCTGAACTGCAGTCCAAAGCATGCTGGAGCTGAGCAAGCTACAGCAATGAAAGCCTGCATGCATTTCACCTTGTAAAATTTGTTCATGTCCACATGCACTGCCCAAGTTTGATCAGGTGCAATGCAAGGACAAGAAGGCTGCGATCCCTACCCTCCAAGAGACTTGCTGCCAGCTAGAGGGTTGTCAATGACAACCCCAAAGTCGAACATTTCTCTGGCCAAAGCCTGTGTTACAGCCCTTTCAGCAGCAAGATCTGCCTCCAGTGGTGTCGGGATGGGCACACTTGCATTGCGCTCAAACTGAGACAGGTGTGCCTCAGCAGTTGGTGTGTCTACTGATGGGCCCCAAGATGCTTTGATGCTATCTGCTGGCTTGGCGGTGTCAATGGGGACATTGATGACTCCTGACGCAGTGCCTCTGAGAATGGTGACTTTGGTGCCGTCAGTGGAAGATGACAGAGGCTGCGGTCCAGATGGCGTGACCTGAGGCACCGCACTAATCTGTCATGCAGGCTGTGTTACTGGATATTTTGCAAAGAGCATGATGTACTTGACTACAAGCTTGACTGCGTGGTTTCTGCTATCAGACATCTTGCTGCCAGATGGTATGGCAGGCTGCGATAGCTGCAGAATGAGTAACCTGCAACCAGGTGCGCTGTAGGTGCTGAACAGCCTTGGCAAGCTTTGCAGCTGATTTTCTTGCAGTCACACGCGCCATAATCTCAGCATCAGTGAGCTCCAGCAAATCCTGTTTGCATAAGATGCAACCTTGACTGTGAGCTACACACTAGATCTGAGCTTGCAAGCAACTTTGTTGGCCAATGCGAATTGGCCATTCTGAGCATGGCCAATGACTTCCAACTACGCTTATGTCATTTGAACTGAACTACACTCTGCTTTCCATGAACTCCAGCAAAAGCTTACTTGGCCAGTCATGTCTTCAAAGATGTAAGCATGTTCGCCTGACCCTACAGTAGAGAGCCACCGCTGGACATCTGCAGGTGTCCACTTCACAACATCTCCCTGCGTGTGAAGCATCTTAGCCCAACTCCAGTCTGCTCCAGTCGATCAAGCTGCAGCAAACATGACAGCGCACCATCTGCAGACCCATTACAGGTGTCTCGTTCTGAGTGGTTGCAACATCAGAGTTTCTCTCGGCTTCTCCTACAGTCTTTGTGGCCCCAAAGCAGCGTGCAAATAAGCCAGGTCCCATAGAAATCTGTTGTTGGCAATGCTAGGCGCATCCAAGAGCGTTGGTATCCGGAGCTGGGGCGAGGAGTGAGCAGGAGCTATAGTGACGAACTGATTTAGATTGCGATTTCAGCACGTCATGGCAGAAGCAGCTGAGGTCGACATAAATATGCAGAGAAAGCTAGACGTGTCGAGTTCAAATTGTCTTTGAAAAAGTGGCAGGAACTTGGGAGGGAAGCGCTCTTCTTCATCCACAGTGCATGCCAAATCAGTTTCAGCCTTCATCTGCTGAAGTCCATGTTGGGAAGCCACTGCCCGCCAGGCAGCGTCATGTTAACCGGACTGCCAGCGTTGACACGCCAGCAATCCTAGTCAAGAGCATCAAAAAGACAACAGTAAAAAAGGACCAAGAAGCTTTGTTCAGTAGGTGGGCCACATGTGTACAGCGTCGGTTCAGCAGACTGAAGGGCGTGAAGACCAGCGTAAGAGAAGGAGGGCCAAGCGCAACTGAACGGTGAGTCAGCAAGCCTGTCTGCCGTCATACCATCACTCTTGGTGATGGATTTTGCCACTGTTGCCAATATCAGCTGTTGGACTGTGACATATGAATTAAATGATTTGGGTCGTTTCAAAGACGTCGCAGCCATGCGGCATCAGCGCTGATGTCAAAGATTGATGAGTTACTGCCTATGAGATCTGACAGGCAGTTTCTGCTCCCCCTCGTCTTTGTGACTGCTGGTGTCAACGTTGTCAACAGCTCAATATCGGTCATGTTGGTAAAAGTGGGTCTAATTCTGATCAAACACATGAGTTCTGCAGGACTTTGAGGCCATTTTTAGATGCAAGGGATCAGATCTCAAGCAGCCTTATCTGTCGACTTACCTAGTGAGTCCCCAAGACAGCATACGAACATTGATTGATTGATTGATTGATGGATTGATTGACTGGTGTTTTCAAAACTGCAGTTGAGCCTGACTGCATCCACAGACAATGCAGCCACGATGCACCATGCGAGTCACTTCTGTCCCGGTGGGGGGTGCGCGTGCATGCAAGCAGCAGCATTGACCACTCTCAATGGCAACTGAAAGAAACAGTTGACATGTGTTGTGCAGGCGGCCGTAGTCAACTCAGCTTCAGCTGACGCTGCAGAGGGCTTGTCAGCAGCAGTCTTTGTCAGCCATGTATCACGCGGCATGAAGAGGCAGTCTTTAGATGTTAGCCTGCCTGAAAGTGTAGCCACAGATTTTGAGTTTCTGCAGCATTGCGGCATAGTCTTTACACATCAGGATCAGCACATGCAGCCACTATGGGGAAAGATATTCAGCAGGGTGATGCGATTGCTGATGGTATACCATGCGTAGTGACACTGGGGTTGACATTCCTGATAGCATTGCAAGTGCTGAGGCATGCTCGCTGGGGATGCAGGGATTGCAGCCCAGGTTGTCAAGGTGAAGAGGAGTGGTGATAGGGACAAAGCAGACGCTGCAGCTCAATTGCTCAATTTACTTCAAGACAATGAGGTATGTGCGTGCTTTGCAGCAAATTCATCTGTGATGCGCTCCTCCATCCCCTGCATACAGTTGGGCTCATGCTGACTGACTGCACATCTCATTTATGTAGTACTTCTGTCTCCAGCATATGCTTGAGTGATTGGCTACTAGTTGAATGGAAACTTCCCAGCTTCTGTCAAATTCTTGTTGTGCTTGCAGGGATGCACACCACTTCACCTTTGTTTTGACCTAGCCAAGCACTTTTATCAGTATCAGCCACGGATGGCTTACAGTACAAAGACTGCAAGCCTTGCTACCTTGTTGCTTAATCATGGAGCCGACTCTTCAATCAAGAATCTGCAGGCAAGTATGAGCCAAAGTGTGTGCAAACAGGCCTAGCCCTCGTGCTGTCTCAGGCTGCTTTGCCATCATTGATCCCAGCAGCCACAGCTGTCACTTTGTGGGTCTTGGTAAATGTGCATGCAGCTCGGTACATGCTTTTGTCGCAGTGCTGCTATCCACTGTCTTGCAAGCACAGTGCTATGTGCCATGGCAGCACGAGAACTGTGTGCTGTCCCCTTCTGTCTTTCTCATTTACAGCAACTGAGCATTCTATTCGTATGTTCGTCTTGTTCACAGCATGAATATGGCAGTCATTACATCTGCTACACTTGGCAGCAATGGTCGTCTTGATTTAGCGCAATGATTTCTCTGCTGTTGTCACACCTGCAGGGTGAGATGCCAATTGACCCGGCAGTGTTGTGGAATGACCCAGAGCCCTTCAAAGCAATACTGGTTTGGCTCAGACATAAAGTGCGCTCCTTTTGATGCTAGAGGATATACTGTAGCAATATATTGTAGCAGAGGACTCCAGCTCTTGGATGTATAATGGCTGCATGCCTGCCCAGGTTTCAAAGGCTTTGCTGTTTACAGGAATGCACAAAAGTGAAAGTGAAACTTTGCTCTTCCATTGGACCCCTATGGTTCTGTGTTCATGCTCTATACTACAGCTCTATATGTGGCTGTGGCTGTGGCTGTGGCTGCAAACCAGCAGGTGAGGTCTAGTCACTCATGGCGGGGTTGAGCGGCTGATCTCTTTGAATCAGTTCAACCCAGTCTGCTACACCCAGCCTGAGATGGGCCCATGTCAACAAAATGTGAGTTGGACATCTGATGTATCAGAAACCATGCTGCATATAGCCAAAACCATTGCTGCAGTCACTGTTGTGCAATGTGTACAACATTCCAGGTCCATGAGAGACTGGCTCATGTTGCTGCCAGCCTTCCAGCCAGCCATATGTGACCTTGCAAGGCACAGCCCCATTGCACATTGGTTACACGTGTTGGGACCTTTGAGACAGCCATATGCTGACATACATGCAACTATGCTGGATTATGTACTGATTTTGCCATTAGGAGAGACTCTGTTGCAGTGACAAAAACAATCAAGTTGAGCTGACCTGGTAGCAGGGCCGGGCTTTTTAAAAAAAGGTCCCACCATCCCTCTCCTGTTGGCTTCCAGTGGCCCTAGCGCCTGGAGCAGGATAAGATTTGTTAGCCTAAGGGCCAAATGCTGGTTCAGATCTGATCATCAGACTTGGTAACTCACCATTATTCATGGCCAGCTGATGCAAACATGTACATGCAGTGATTTAAGAAAGTGGTGTCCCTACTGCAACTTCCGGCAACTATGTGACTGCATTCTGGACATGGCGGTCCCTTTGGTCCTTCCTATGAATGCAAGCTGGCCTCAGACTTTCAGGGCAATGCCAACCCCAGTCAAAGCATAGTGGCTATCACTTAGCCCCAAAATGACAGCCAGGTTGTGTGCATTGTGAATGTTGTGGAGCTGACGAGGCTTGAACTCGCGACCTTCTGATTGCGAACCAGACGCTCTACCACTGAGCTACAGCCCCAAATGCATATGGCCGTTTCGGTCGATTTTGCCCTTCCCAATCAGCAGTCAAGCATGCAAACATGCAGCCAATCTGATCTCCAAGCACGCTTCCGCTTGTGCATACGCATGAGCAGCGCGCTCAAGCGAGCACTACTTGGGCATGCAACTGCATCTGTAGCCGGTCCGCTCGGGCATTGGTGAACAGCGCAACCCTTGGTCCTATCGCGAATGAGAAGCTCAGCAAGCGCAGCATGGCGGTAGGGCTCTCGGTGCGCGTCTGCATATGTAGCTGGAGCTGCAGACAGCAGCATTGCTTGTCTCGAGTCAGATCAAGCCGTGTCAGGCTTGCCATACAAGCGCACGGCCATTCCGGTGGTCGCACTAGGTCGGATCAACATATAGCTGTCGGGGTGCGCCCCGTTTCTCCTGGGCCAGTGTAAGAGTTCTGGGTTCCGCTGAATATGGTCTCTTGACGCTGATATGCAGCGAAACTTACGGCTAGGTTGGCTCATAGCTTGACGTGCCACAGTGCCATATCAGCTTTGCAGAGCGTACTGTGTGCTGCAGACCCTCATGGCACAGGTATCTTGGTCCGGTGACCCTAGGTGCTGCCTTGTTCATGGTAGCTGTTGCTTTGTGGAAGCTAGTGTTTAGTACAGACGGACCTACACGACTAGAAAAGGTGCAGTTCATCCTGCATTTGCCTGCTCTGAGATTTGCCTGTTTGGGAACTCTCCGAGCTTACACCTTTGAACACTCATGCAGAACCTCACAGCTGCAGTGCAGTTGGTTGACTCAGTACAGAGTTCAACTGTGGACACTCTCTTCAACTTGTTTGACAAAAACCAGAATGGCACTATTGAGCTCTGTGAGGTCTCTTGGGGTTTGCACAAGCTCAAACCTCAGCTGCCTCAAGAAGATGCAAGGCAACAGGCTCTGAAACATTTCCTTTTGTTTGATCAGGGAGAGCATCGGTGAGTCCCTCCCAATCTTGCTCTGGTCAAACCACTTTCCAAAACACAAGACTATTTTGTTTTTGACCATGCTCACTGGCGTAACCATGTCAAGGTGTACAACTTTTTAGTTGCATGCTGTCACACTTCTACCCCAGCATTGTGGATCTGTTTCAGTTGGAAAATCTAAGATATATCATGCAAAAATTCACATTGCATGCATCCTGGCGCGACACACAATGGTCCCATGCATACTTGTCATGAGTCATGCAAGCAGTGGCCGTGGCCTGCAAGTACAGTGTCTGGCAAGCATCAAGGTCAGCAATGCCTACAGAAGCCTCACATGATTTCTGAGCTACACCCAATCCATCTAATTGGGTGTAGCTCAGAACACCTTGTAGAGATGCGCAAGGCAGACTGCTTTGAAGAGACAAGACTTGCCCCGCATGTACCTAGCTCATCATGAGCTGGAAAGCAAACTCATGATTATTGATCCATGAATCCTGCACTGTAGGCACCTAGACAAGCAAGACTTCACAGTCTTCCTTCAGCGCTACTGCCTCCTGTCAGACACCAAGCTGTCAGAGATTGCAGATGACATGATCACCAAGCTGTCACAGCCTGACAAGCAGCCTGAAACCACTTCTGATGATGCAATGCAACTGCAGCTTGAAGCCCTCAGTGCTCATCAGGTCTGCCAACTTGATTTGCGCAGAGAATCAGCAACTGCGTGCAATTTTACCTTTCCACTTCTCTCTTTTGTGAGCATTGCGATGCTGACTAGACCATATTGCATTCTCCAACGTTGTGCCCTTTCATGGCTCAGCCAGCTTCTTGAATCTGTCATGCACACAAATGCAAGTTCTTCAGTACAGCAACATCAATGGGAGGCCAAGGTCTCACTGCTCCCAGATTCAGACTGCCAGTGATCTCTGGCTTGTTGTAATAACCTGCCAGCTCTTCAAGGCAACAGGGTGCTGGTTAATGCTGCAGTAAGTATTCGCAGCAGATGTATGGGACAAGGATAGTTGGCATGTTTTGTTCAGGTGACAGAGGTGTATCAAGAGCGCAGGCTGGATGCAGTCTTTGGCATGTGGGACCAGAATTCTGATCTGCGCATCAGCTTCAAGGAGCTCTGTGAAGGCTTGTTCAGGTCAGCATACTGTCAAACAGCACATACTGTGTTTTGCCTGTTGTTACAACATGTACATTCTGTGCGTTCCAATAAGTTGTTACTGCACAGCAGCATTCTGCTGTGTACACTTGACTTGCATTATTGTGTGCAACTGATCTGGGGGTGAACTAATGCAACTGAATTGTTGTTGACCTACTCTGACTTGATGCCAAATCAATGATATGATAGAGTCAAAGTTAGATATGCTGGCATGTGCAAGGCATGTCAGTCCTGCCTTTTGCAGCTTCTGGGTGCATTGATGAGCATGCACTGCTACATCAACATCCCAGCTGAATGCATGGTGAAACCAACTGTGGGGGCTGCTATAGGTTCAGTGGCGTGGAAAAGCTGAAGGACAAAGCAGCAGCAGCAGCACAAGCCATCCTGGAGCCTGGCATTGCCACAGACGGTGGTCAGCAGATGAGCCGAGAACAGTTTGGGCTATTCATCAGGCGCTTTGCTGCAGCATCCGGTGTCACCTTCTCTGCCATCACAGACTTCCTGCTGGTGGTCCCTGTCTTTGACTATGACCCAGCCTTCACAGATCCTGGTATGCACATGCTTGACACGGCCTACAAGTGCATGCAGCAGCTTGCAAAATTCCTGTTTGCTTAGGGCCAACTGCATCCCCTGGATGGACCCTGGAGTCAGTGCTGATGTCTTGACTGCATAAGCCTGTTTCTGATGCAGCACTGCACGTCTCAGTACACAAGCCCTGTCTCTGCACCTGAGGTTCAGGCAATCTCATGTTTTCTTGACGTCCAGTATGTATACCACGTTGAACCTTGTGCTTGCATGGTCTGGTGCCGCCCACTTGCCTCCCATGGTTCTCCAGGTGTCAAACAGCTTGAAAAGCTAATACGGAAACGCTTGGAGGAGAAGAGGAAGGACAGGGCCATGAGGAAAGCTACCCAGAAGGCAGATGAGCTTGCCAGAGGGCAACAAAGTGCATGAAAGCCCAGCAGCAGAGGCAAACACATTGCTCACAGTGGCCTCTGGTACTATCACAGATGTTTCAGCCTGACATTTTGCGATTAGATTGCAGAGCAGTGAAAGCACAGCCTAAAGCAGATGGGTGACAGTAGTGTGAGACAGTCAGAATATATCTGCAAATTTTGACGTGGGGTTTTGGGCACCTCTTTGTGTTGTATGCCTGAAATGCAATGATTGCACAATTTTCTCACAGCAGCAAACTGATAAGCAACTTCAGCACTAGTGGCTAGTACAGTTTGCTTGTAAGCTTGGAGCATTTTTTGCCATCTACAGACACTGCAGTACACCAAATCACCTGACTGACACAATCATGTACTTGAGTTTACTATTGTTGGGCGATTGTTCATACATATCTACACCACTGTCTCTTAAGTACTACTGTAAGCAAGTACTGACTGTTTAACCAAGCCACCAAAAGTGTGCACTGCTACTCCCTTATGCACTACACCATTTCCAGATGCATGTATTGTACAGCAGAGTTGGGCTGCGATATTCAGCATGGGTGGGCTGCAATGATCAGCAGACGTGGGCTGCTGTGACCCAGCGTTTGTCATCAAGAGGATGGGCAGACAGGCTGCTTGTGGGCTTTGCTGGCAAGGATCCTGTGCCACACATTGTCCCTGTCTTCTTGACACTCCAAGCAGCACAGCAATGTGGCAAACTCTGTCTGGTCAATCAGTCTGTGGTGCAAGGCAACAGCCACATCCATCTTGTCAAACGTGTTGTCTACTGTACCCATCAGCGTGGTGCCCTGTAACAGAATTTGACAGGTCAGAAGAATGCATGTTGCTATATGGGTTCTGCAAATCAAGTGTATCCATGAGGACGTGTATCTGAGATCCAATCTATCAAGGAATGCATGCTGTTATTGAAACATGCCGCACTGCAGCAGGATCAGATCCAAGCTATGCCTGCATAAGCAAGACTATACCTGCTGACATTAGATGGGTTTTCAAGTGCAGGCGGTATTTGTTTTGGGAAGCAAAGCACACAAACACATCTAAAATTTCACCGAAAGACTGCAGTGTCACTGATACTGATGGCATGAGTAGAAGCAACAACTTGAACAATCAGCTGGGGCACTATTGTGTGTGCGACTGGACAGCTGACCTGCAAGCTTGTGAAGAAGCAGAACTGCGCAGCTGTGGCAATGCGCACTGATCTATCTCCCATGGGACTCTGCTCTAGCTGCGCGACCAGTTGCTCAAAGTCAGCATCAGAAATGGCCTGTGCCTGCACCATGACTCACATGTGATTGAGCGTCACAAGCAGTTGCATCAGAGAACCAGACAATGTCAATAGCTGTCAGCAGTGTAAGGGCTGCAGTGTGATAGCATCAAGACTGTGGTGTAACAGGAACCAGGAGCCTAGGTCAAGCTGGAATCATACCCTTCTCTGCGACATGACTGCCTCAATAAACACTTCCATTTTAGCCAGTAGCATGTCCACCTGTTGTAGCTTGAAGTCATATTCCACTATTTTCTGTGACCTGCAGCCTATGAAAGGGCTTATGCATACCCAGCAGGTGTCACGCAACTGTCATCAACGTATGCATCTCTTAAATTGACGCATGGCTGGGGGGAATTACTTCTCTTCGTAGAATCGAAAGGAAAACCTTCCTGGACTGTGGAGCCAAGAATGAACTTCTCCCCAGCCAAAAGCATTTAACGCATCAAGCGTCTTTGGCTTGAGCAAGCGAAAGCCCAGCGTGTCGATTTCAAGCACGAGAGTGGATCCTTTCTGCACCAAGGCAGAGCGTGTCATCGCCCATCTAAGTCGTCAAACCGTAGCTCGCCGGCCGATCTTACCGCTTTCAGTGCTGAAGTCAAAGGCGTCACGTCGAAACGAGCAGGCTGACCCGGTCCATCGGTCGTGGTAGGCCTGGGCGGTGAATCGACGAGCTCACCATTTTCAGAAGAGGAAGCGTTGCCCATCGCAAGTTGTATGCAGATTGGTCAACAGACACTAAGAAAGCACTGCGCTTGTTGCAGGCGTTACAGGTGTGTTACAGGTGTTACCAACTTGCAAATCTCAAGCTGCGAGGCAGATGGCGCGTCCGTGGCGCGTCACATGACCTTTGCGATGTCAATATACTGCGTTTGCTTGTGCAACCAGCTTTAAATCCGTCCGTGCACGGCCGTATGAAGGTTCTTGCTCTCATCAGGTGAGCTTGGTGTTGATCTGTTCATGAACGTTCTGGCGCATCATGGTACCTTCGAACATCACAAATACATCTGTTTCCACACAGCGGGGGCAAAGACTCATGCTACAGCAGCATGCTCTGCTGCCACCACGGCCACGATCTTATTGCTCTTGGCAACCTCTGCCCTGCACTCGATAGCACGGACGAGCTCGATAGCTATATGTACCAGACGGTTGGACACCAAGTTGTTGCCGCATATGCTGCTTGTGCCAATTTGCCATTGTTCCGCCGGCGCCTTATTGGTTCCACAAAACAGCAGGTCAGCTGTAAGCGGGTGCTTGCTTCTACTTCTTCCTGGTGCCAGCTATCTGGCCTAAACATGTCTGGTATAGGCGCTGGTCTATAACACGACAGAAGGTGATGAGGTGGAGGACCTGCTGGCACTGCTGAGTTACGTCAAGCAGCAGCTGCCACAGCTCGAAGCTGTCTCCTGCGGTGCTATAGCATCAGATTACCAACGCCTCAGGGTAGAGCAGGTAAGGTAACATGTGGCGCACCATGTTGAGCTTGGTGCACAATGCCAAAAGGCATACTGGTGCCATTGATCCTATATTACAATGCCTGGGGAGGCTGCAGAAATGCATGCCGAATCAAGGACAATAGCAACACTAAGCAAGTGAAAAGAGATGCACATCCACATGTGAAGCCTGCTTACATCAAGAAACTACAATGTGCATTTTGGCCATGCTGCAAGGCGCTGACCCTCAAATATATCAGCGCAGGTGTGTGCCAGACTGGGGCTGATATCCCTTGCATACATGTGGCATCAGCCTCAAGCAAGCCTGATGAGTGATATGGTGGAGGCTGGCGTACACGCTGTATTGTGCAAGGTGGCAGCAATGGGCCTCAAGCCTCAGCAGCATCTGGGCAAAACCCTAGCAGACATGCAGCCCTTCTTGCACTCTCTCAGAAGGTGCTAGTCTGCTTTCAGCACTGCTGTCTTTGCTATCAGCATTGCTACACCAAAACCCTGTTTTGACACTGCCTCACCAAGTGTGTGGCATCAGCATCACATGCCGTGAGACGCAGCATCATCAGGTCTGTTACCAAACAACGCTACTATGTAACCACGTCACAAAGAAGAGACATGCTCTCTATAGTCAGCATGGGCTGTGAGGTGCGCGATTAGTTTGCTGCTGCCTTGTGTGCAGGCTGTATCAGTGTAATGTGTGCGGCGAGGGCGGTGAATATGAAAGCCTGGTGCTGGATTGCCCCATGTTCAAGCATGCGCGCATTGTCCTGGACAAGTGGGACATTGTGCTGCAGTCACCAGACTCCTTCGCCCCAGTCGGGCTCCTTCACGCTGTTGCCTTTCACCTGGAATCCAAAGGGCAGCATGGTGCCCATCACACACAACCAAAAGGCCATTCTCATGCCGCATCACCAGAGAGCAATGACTCCAGCCAGATGCCAGATGCAAACAACAGCCTGCTACATCCGACTGAACCAGTTGCTAGAGGGCAGAACTTGGCAGCTGATCCTCAAGATGATGCACATGTAGCACCTCACAGCGTAACACCTCAAGTTGCCGTGGACAAGCTATTAGCCGCCTCCACAGTGATCGAAGTACCTACAGACATAATTCTAAGCCCAAACAACATGTCATACAATGATCATGCCGATGGTCACTTGTCTCAGTGCAATGCAGCTGACTGGCAAACACATGTGCAGCTGCAGCATGGCGCTGACTATTCTAGAGCTGTGTGTTGTCCCCAGCAGCTGATAGACAGCCCTCCATCTGGTGAAGCTACTGCTGCAGCACTTCACGCTGCCTTGCTGGCTGTCAGTAAAGGTATACACCAAACTGCTCAATATCTGATGCCTGTATGGATGAAGCGGTCTTGCTCAATGAGCGCCACAATTGTTGTATACCTCGTCTGTTCAGTAACACAGCTGTTGTCACACTCTGTTCTGATGGCTTAGCCGCACCTACTACGCCAAAAAGAAGCCACCATCACAACTTTTTGCACCACTGCTCTTGTGGCATTGAGAATGCATCAACGCAAGCTGTGATGCTGCAGAATTGGCAGCCGACTGTTTGCACCACTGCTCTTATTGCATTGAAAATGTGTCAACGCAAGCTGTGATGCTGCAGAGCTGGCAGCCCTCAGCTTGAAGCTCGACATAGTGCTGTTTGTGCACCTGTACTTGGCAGACATGAGCCACTTTGCAGCAGCCAATGGTGCATACCGGCGCCACTTGCCTGCTGTCAGCCCTGCTGCCCGGGCCTGTGTGGAGGTGCCCCTGCCACCAGGCTGTCCTGTCATGCTTGAAGTGCTACTCCCTTCAACAGTTGAAGGTAAGTGTCACAGTCAATTGCATGCAAAGTCCTCAATCCTGACATGCTGCCAATTGTTGCAAGAAACTTTGCGCGGAGACGGACTAACTCAGAACCCTGTGTTGCCCTGGCAAATGTATACATCCCAAAGCTGTTCAAGCTGTGACTCCTGTAGCTTGTTTGCAGTGGCTGTCAGCAAGGCCAAGACTGATGCTTGACACCTTTGCATTCAGCGCGCTTGTCGCCGACATCTCACACAAACCATCTGCCTTATCTGCACAGAGCTTGTGATCTTCTTCTTCAGACAAGATTTGGCAGGGCAAAGTGAGAGTGTGGGATCCCTGCAGGTGCACAGGGACGCAGAGTGTTGCATGTGCAGAGCATCAGCAGGTGGGCCCCCTGCTGCATTGGGCCCTACAGCCAGGCCACCACCCTGGGCTCCCTGCTGCACATGGCAGGCCAAATTGGGTTGGACCCTGCCACCATGCAGCTCCTCTCAGCTGGGCTTCGACATCAGCTGATCAGGTATCACTGGTCGTGCTGCTGAAATGTCAGCTGGCGTCTGATGGCTCAAGCATGCTTTCTTGACCTGTCTCATTCTGCAGTGCACTTATGCTGTTGTATTAGTAGGCCTTACAGGGGTGCACAAGTCAGACTGCTCTGGAGAGACAACACTTGTCCTGCACGTACTTAGCTCATCATGAGTTGGAAAGCTTCTTTAAATCGTTATTGTTATTATTATTGTCACTATCACTAGCACTATACTATTATTAGTACTATCATCACAAGTGCTTGTGATGTTTGGCTCAGCAGCCTGCTGCACAGAGCTTCCTTACATGTTTGACCCTTTTTCCAGCATTTGCAGTGCTCTGTGCTGTCAATGTATGCGTATGTCTGCAGTCATGCCCTGCCAGAAGTTTGTAGTTGTGAACACAGCAAGGCTTGAGTGATGTTGTTCAGGTGCCCAACTCTGCTTGAGCTTGCATGCAGGTGCCTGAAGAGCTGTCAGGATGTGGCAGTGGCCTGCCAGAGCGACCTCAGCAATGGCATGCTCGCCTGCACCATCTACCTGGCTCAACAGCCAACAGGCTCAGAAACAGGACAGCTGATCAGCAGCTGCTTGAGCACTTTCCTTTCTGGCGGCATCGATGAGGAATTCGCCAAGATGAGTATACATTCAGAGGCAGCAGCCAATGCTGACTGTGCCACCAACAGCCAGGATGACTCCAATCTCAGTGCTGCAGCAGCTACAGCAGCAACTGATGAGTCAGATAGTGTCGACCAATCTGAAGACAGCCACATGACTGCAGATGCTGACATTGTTGATGACTATCTGAAGCCACCTGTCATGCACAGGTATTGGCAACCGCTAGTGCTGGCAGTTGGGGTACCAGCATTACCCAAGGGCGCTCTTGTAGAAGTGCAGCCTGTGGCTTGCACTGTGGATGCACTGACTGCTCAGACAGCAGCAGATACTTCAAGTGATGAGGAGGGTGACAGTCAGCAAGGGGGCAACCATCTGAATACTAAGCAAAGCAATTGGGCAAGACAGCTTGTGAATAGGGTTGGTAGCATTGAGGATTGCAGTGCAGGGCGCTGGTCTAGCTTGACATCGCAAGGAGCGTACTGCTGTTGCCATGTGGAGCTTGATGTGTGCAAGGACAGCTTGGACACCGTCATGGGACATGCTGTGCACATGCTGAGCACTTTGCTGGCAGGTGCTGGCTTGACAGCTCAAAATGTGGTTTCTCTGACAACCTATGCACAGGAATCCTTGGCAATACCCTCAGGCCAGGTTCGGAGTAGTTTCCATGCTGTTTGGAAAGAGCAGCACGCACATGAGGTGCCCTTGATGGTAGTTCCAGTGTGGTCAGTGGTTCCAGTGACTGGTACCGGCGCTGATTTCCAGAAACATTCGCATTCAAAGGCGCACATCTGCTTTAGATTGGTTGCTCACCATTGTTCCACATAGCTCAAGGCAATGATTTCAGACACTATGTTGATTAAATTGCTGCCTGCATACTGTATCGGATGCAATACCCCTATGATCCAGGCACTTTACCAAGCTCTGCAAATTAGTGTATCTTTGGAAAAGTGTGTCTGAGATCCAATCTATCAAGGTAACATGCCGCCTGGTGATACTGCTGATATAGGTACAGATCTCCTTTGGATTCTATTGCCTGCTGCTTGATGCTCGTGGCCGGCAGACCTATCAGCCAGCAAGACTTTCCAGCTCTCAGCTACAGCTCAGCCAAACGCGACCTGTAACAATTTTGCACCGAAACCGACTCAAAATGCATCGCATACTCAGGCGTGGTCCCCGAGCCCCTGCTCACACACGATCCCTCGCGATCACGCTTCAGAGTTTTTTCATTTGTCATTCATTTTATAACTTACAGAGTTCAGAGTTTATTTTAAACATGCCGCCTGGAGTCATGCACCAAGCGTTACGCATGACGCGTTAAACTTGGGGATCAAGTGCCTGCGTTTCACATACACTGACCGGTCAGCGACGACATCTGCCTTGCATGTGTCAAATTCTGAGAAATCAATTGTGAATGGCAGTTCACACATGCACCCGCTAAGACCTTGCACTCCAGGGCGGTCGTTTACCTCATGCAAAGGCACAGGGGCGACCAGCCATTTGGGAAGGACCAGCTTGTCCACTGCTAGCCCGTGCGGTGCAACTTCACTGCGCCCTCACGATGCAATTTTTTGCCGACTAACCCGCGTCAAGTCCCGGAAGTCTCGAGCCAGGCCAGGGTTCACTTGCAAAACCAGTCTGTATGAATCCCTTGCTTTCGTTTCCGGTATTTGTTTTGATAGGCAATGTCAGGAAGCTGCAGACAGAGCATTCCTGACTGTAACCCTCATACCACTGCTGGGTTTGTTGATTGCCATCATCCTCCGATTCAGACCAGCTGCTGCAGAGGATCTCGACGGCGATCAGGTCCATGTGGCCTGCTTAACACCTTACTCTGTGTCTTGCTGAAAGCAATGCCTTCACTACTAGTTGCTACAAGCAATTGCACAACTGCAAGCAGGTGCACAACAAATCACAAGCTACATCTTCATCATTGCCTGCGTGTGACCTGCAGGTCTTTGATGATCCAGCCACAGGGGTGTATTTTGAGAGCCCAGATGGCACAATACCAGAGAGAGACAGAAAGGGGGAATTAGCCTTCCGGCCAGTATCTTTCACGCCATGGCCTGTGGAAGCTGGCACCCCTGGTGAGCGGCTGCGCATTGATGTAGGCCCAGCATCTGGAACCTCTCCCAGGACCTTCATATTTGACAGGTGCAGACCTGCAACCAGCCGATTCTACCTTTAAACATCCACCGCAGACTGTGCATGCATGCACACATAGCAGGAGTCAAATTGTTTTCTGTTTTGTATTTACATCTTTAGGTGTTGTACAGGACTGCATTGAAATGAGCTGACAGGCTTGCTGCTTGTCGATGGGGCATGCACAAATGCTGCAGAGCACATCTGTGTGCAGGTTGGTGTGATGTTAAGCACCATTGCACACCAGAAATGCACAGGGTCAGTTCACTCGTATGCGGCACTGTGCATACAGCATAATCATGTGCATGCATGCATGGATTCTTGCATGCTGGCTGCCACATTGCTTTGCTTTGCTTGCATGACTGGTCAGCAAGTGCCATTCTGTACTTGTCCTGATGCACTGTCTTACAGCTGAACCTGATCTGCAGGCGCATAGTCGACAGTGATATCTTGAAGGTCACCCTACCTCGGCCTATGGGCCTAGTCTTTGAGGAAGACAAGGCTAAAGGGCAAGTGGTGGTGGCTGACTTTGTGGAGGGCTCAGAAGCTGAAAAGCGCAACAAGGTTAGCATCTTTTCCCTCAGGCTCCCAGAGCAGTGCTTGCTGAACAAGAGTATGTTGCAAGTGAGGAGCACACGTCTGCTCAGGTGTCTTTCAGGCTTGCATTATGCGCTTGCTGTCCTCAAACACAAACCAGCTGTGTGTGTTTTGGTAATGAGAAGGCATGAAAGGGCTTGCAGCCATACTGGGCTGCACCGATGCAGCATTTTAACTCTTTTGGGGTGTACTGCAGGTTTGTAGGACTGAATGTGATGCACTGTATTCAGGTGTTATGTGCAGCAGCTGTGAAAGCTGTGCTATCACTTTGGTTTTTGTCATGACATCGCTCAATTATGAAGCCTGGCACAAGTTGAACAGCTAAGCATCATTCACGAAACTTCTTGATGTTGCATGCTACAATACACAATCACTCAGGCAGGTACATGCATCAGGCAAGTAACAATTGTAGGGCTCTGTCAACCTGATGCAGTGTACATACAGGTGGCAAAGCTGAATCAGTCCTGGAGGTCAGTCGCTCAGGTTGGTGATGTGCTAAGAGCATGCACCTGCACAAACTTGGTGTATGCCACCAGATCATTGCTGGGAGTGAAGGCCCCTGTGAGGACCATTGTGGTGTACGGAGCAGACAACCAGAAATGGCCCAAGGTATCGCCCTGGGCAATTTTGCATGCAGATACTCTTGTCAAAGATGATTTGTAAGCTCGGATGATCTGGTGACAGCTCGGCAGCATGAGCTGGCCCAATCATGATGCTGCCAGTAGTGCCTTGTAAATATTCATGTGAGCTTCATCACTATGTATATTGCCAAAGTGCTGCAGTAGACAGGCTCTGCGCACTGTTGTAGACTAATGCTTGCTGTGCGTAATGGCCAGGTGTTGGCAGCCTTGAAGGCGGGATCCAGATCAGATGGTGAAGTCACTCTTGTGTTTGAGAGGCAGAGATCATAGTCTAGCGCATCTGTGTGTGCACGCTGTCCTGCTTGCAAGCCAGCAAAAGCTTCAAACCAACAATTGGCTCTGTGGAGTGACAGAGGGACAGTCATTTCTAGTTGGTCCGTGAACCAGTATAAGCCGCAGGCCACTGACGGCTGTATATTAGCGCACACTGTACTCACGCATGACAGTGCCATCTCATGCAGACTCACCAGAGAACTTTGTCTGGAGTTCTACATTAGGTTGGGAATGCTGTTGTCCCTGACATCATCTCTGGTCTGACCTTATATCCAAGAAGAGGCACAGAGCAAGCCTATGGTTCCCACCCATGGTTGAATTGTTGTCCACAAAGCAAGCAGGCATGTTCATCAATGCAAGCGCCACCCGATCAGTGTCTCACTGCGGTCTTGCATGCGCTTGTTGATTACAACTGCCATGAACCGGTCGAACTTGCCGCATGCAGCACTGAATTGTTGCAGGTGCAGCCAGCGTTCAGTGACAGCTGCTGATGTATGGGGCTGGACTCGGCTGTGGCTGGACTAGCTGTTGCTAGGATCATGGCAACTCCATGCACTAGCTCATGACATCCTCATTGGCATATACGATAATACTGTATGACCCTGTTGCAGAGTGCGTAAGCTTCAAACCACATGTGTGCACAGGTAGTAAACAAGTGTGCTTCATGTTCAAGGAGGCACATGGTGTGCCTTGTGCAGCCAGCAATTCACAGCAGACATGACGCGCATCTCAAACATCTCTGCATACCCGAAAGACCAGATTGCAAGATGCTGCACCACATTTGACACTCATTGCTCAAGCCCCAATTTCCTTGATATGAGTGCTCTCACTTGCTTTGCAGACAAGGTCACTGTCATTGACGACATCATAAGTCACTACATGAACCTGATGGTACAGCAGACAGCTCACAGTCAGCGTGCACTGTGGCTGTTTCAAATCTGCTGTCTGGTGATGTCATCTTGGGCAGACTACTCAGGTTGCAAATTCAGAGGGTGTCTTTGAGAAGGGTGATATTCACTTGGTCGTGAACAGGTGACAACAGCAGCTCGCCATCAAAAGCCACTATCTTCCTCTTTCTGGCGCTCCTGAGTATCCCAAACGGAGCCTCAAAGGTGTTGGTCACCACTGGGTCTTTTACAAAATCCCCATACTTGACTACAGGTTGACCAGAAGCATTCAGAGTGCCCTGAACAATTACCAAGTTCTTGGTTTTCCAAAAAATGTATCTCTCGAGTCATCACTGCAAGTCAGGCTGTGTCGCTCACCATCTTGTGGAGGATGTCAATCAGTTGGACAAGTTCTTCCTCGATGCCACCCATTCCTCGAGTGACCACCTTCTTTATAAATATGCAAGACTCTCAGCCAACATGACCACAAGCGGTCGCGGTAGAAATGCCTTCCAGGCAGAAGAAAGTTTGCGATGTTGTCAAAGGACGTCGCTGTCAGACAGAGCTCAGAATCAGAATACTAAGAGTGGCTGCCTTGATGCATCCGGAAAAGTTTCCTGGCTCACACACACCAGCAGAATCAAGCAACAACTCTGCCAGTAGACAGAAAGAGAAAGCAGAGAGAGAGGCCATAGGCAAACTTAACATCACGCAGGCGTTACTTCCTCGTTTTGGCGTGGCGTTGGCGTTACGAGTTGCATCTACTGTTCTGTTCGTTGCTTTGCACTTTAGCACAGCATGTTGCTTTCTAAGTTGCAGACATGACATGGCACTTCTTGCTAATCTTATTAATAAGATTCTTATCAGCTCTAAGTCTGTCATTGTGACAGGCAGAGCGCTGCAGGAAATACATTGTGGATCCAGACAAGCTGCATGCAGAATGCACAGTGACTGTTTTGTCATGGAACTCCAGAAGTGATCAATTTCTTTGGTGGCAAACCTTGCCTTGACTCTGGTGGCGTAATCTTCTGCCTGCCTTTCACATCAACTGCAAGCTTTCATTTTGGGTAGCATGGCTTATAAGTCCAATCAGGAGCATCTGCCTACTACAACAATGTCACCTTCGGATGCATGGTCAACCAAAGTCATAGTTCATAAAGAGGCAAAGTGTCAAAACAGACTTAGAGTGTCAATTGTGGCCTGCACAGCATAGCACTAGTGCAGAACTGTTGGCGTCACAATCAGCTGCCAGGCACTGGCAATTAGAGATATGTCAACACAGCAGGTGCAGCATCTGGGCATGCAGACGCAGGAGGCCTGTTTGTTGTAAAAGCACACACGCATCCTATGTGATGGGCTTTCAAACAAGCATTGTACAGTGCAGTGCTATGCTGACCATACTAACAATAATATTTGCAGGCATTCCAGCTGAGTGTTTTTGCCAGGTACTATGCTGACCATGAGCATGTGCAAGTGAGGCGGGGCGCAATCTGGTGAGTTGTGTGCAGGTGTGTACAGAGTGGCAGACTGCTCTGACAATGATCAGCATCTATACACACGCTCTTCAGATGTTTGTCAACATGGTTGACTCCCTGGCAGAGGAGGCTGGAGAGCCTAGTGCTGTGTCTTCTAGCTTGAATAGCATTGAGAAAGGTTGTGTTATACATCAGCCAGCGAATTGATGCAGAACTGATTTGCTGTGCCATGCCCAAACTGCATTGATGTGAAGTTATGAGCATCAGTTGCTGGGTCAAGGCTCAGTGTACTCGGACTTGCAGCATTTGAGGCAGCTGCAAATCTGCCAGCAGCAAGGCTGAAATGTGCTATAGCAAGAGTGGCATCTTCGCTGTCAAAACTTTGCTACCGGTTAGTAGGCACACCTCAACATCAGATGACTTGCATTGCAACACGACCACAGCAGTGTGTATATGCCGCTCACCATGCATACTGCTGACTTTCTCCATGTACAGTGTGTCAGGGTGTGATAGAGGAGGCTGTTGATGGTGCACATTTTGTGACACGTTTGGGCGAGCTACCTCAAGCAGGATATCCTCGATGGTGTTGCAGACTTTGGAATCGCTGCTTGGTCCATGCAA
>JAABUK010002695.1_pt1 | contig 31463 bp, 35 predicted proteins | sample 5559141 | NCBI WGS metagenome assembly JAABUK01 (sample SAMN10711869, study PRJNA513367) | rock metagenome | isolation source: Antarctica rocks | place: Antarctica: Victoria Land, Pudding Butte nord | collected 2016-01-03
AGATCAGCGCCACGACGGGCGAGAGGAACAGCGAGACGAGGCCGGAGGCGAGGCCGAGCTTCTCCCCGTACCCCTTGCGCTCGGAGAGGTAGGCGGCGGCGATGGCGCCGGCCAGCCAGAGGATCAGGAAGTAGAGGGCCTTCGCCCCGAGGTCCCCGGCGGCGAGTGGAAGCAGCGAGCTCATGCGCCGAGGTACGCCTTCTGGACCTCGGGGTCGCGCTGGAGGGCCTCCGCGGTGTCGTTCAGGACGACCTTCCCGGTGGCGAGCACGTACCCCCGCGCGGAGACGCCGAGCGCGAAGTGGGCGCTCTGCTCCACGAGCAGGATCGTCGTCCCCTGCCGGTTGATCTCGGCGATCGTCGCGTAGATGCGCTCGACGAGGATGGGCGCGATGCCCATCGAGGGCTCGTCGAGCAGGAGGAGCTTGGGCCGGGCCATCAGCGCGCGGCCGATGGCGAGCATCTGCTGCTCGCCACCCGACATCGTCCCGGCCTTCTGGCGCTCACGCTCCTGCAGGCGCGGGAAGAGGTCGAAGATGCGCTCCATGTCCTGCACGACCTCGTTGTCGCGCCGCAGGTAGGCGCCCATGTCGAGGTTCTCGCGGACGGTCATCCGCTGGAAGCAGTGGCGGCCCTCGGGCGACATCGAGACCCCGGTGGAGACGATCTGCTGCGGCGGCAGCCCGGTGATGTCCCGGCCGCCGAACCGGATCGACCCCCGGCGCGGCGGGGTCAGCCCGGAGATCGAGCGCAGTGTCGTGGACTTCCCCGCCCCGTTGGAGCCGATGAGCGTGACGATCTCCCCCTCCTCGACCTCGAGCGAGATCCCCTTCAGGGCCTCGATGTTCCCGTAGTACGTGTGGATCTCGGAGACCTCGAGCAGCGCCACGGTCAGTCCTCCTGGCCCTGGGAGCCGAGGTAGGCCTCGATCACGCGCGGGTCCGAGCGCACGGCCGCGGGATCGCCCTCGGAGATCTTCTCCCCGTGATCGAGCACGGTGATCTGCTCGGAGACCTGCATGACGACCTTCATGTCGTGCTCGATGAGCAGGATCGTCAGGTCGCGCTCGTCGCGGAGCTGGCGCATGAACTCGGTCAACCGCGCGGACTCGTTCGGGTTCATCCCGGCGGTGGGCTCGTCGAGCAGCAGCAGCTTCGGGTCCGAGGACAGGGCCCGCGCGATCTCGACGCGCCGCTGGTCGCCGTAGGAGAGGCTGACCGCGAGGTCGTCGAACGTGCGCTCGGCGAGACCCACGTAGGCGAGCATCTCGCGCGCCTTCTCGCGAACCCGCCGCTCCTCGCGCAGCACGTACGGGGGGCGCAGGATCGAGCCGACGATCCCCGCCCTCATGCGAGCGTGCTGGCCGATCATCACGTTCTCCAGCGCGCTCATCGTCCCGAACAGGCGGATGTTCTGGAACGTCCGCGCCATCCCGGCCGCCGTGATGCGATCGGGGCGGCGCGCGGTCACGTCGGCGCCGTCGAAGCGGATCGTGCCCGTGCTCGGCTTGTAGAGCCCGGTGAGCATGTTGAAGAACGTCGTCTTGCCGGCCCCGTTGGGGCCGATGATCGAGACGATCCCGCGCCGCGGCACCGCGAACGTCACGTCGTTGACCGCCACGAGGCCACCGAAGAGCTTGGAGACATTGTCCGCCTCGAGCATCGCGCCCTCGCCCGGGCGCTGCTCGAGTACGGTCGGCTCGCGGGACTCGTCGGAGGTCGGGGCGACGTGACTCATGCCCGCAGCTCGTAGACCGACTCCCCGGAGCTCACGTCCTCGGTGAGCTCCATCTTGCGCCTTCGCTCCGGCACGAGGCCGCCGGGGCGCAGGATCATCATCAGCACGATCAGCAGCCCGAAGATCCCGAACTTCACCGAGTTCGGGTCGAAGCCGAGGTCGATCGTGCCCCCGGGCCCGAACAGGTCGGTGAACGGGCCCGGCAGGAAGTACGTGTTGATGAACGAGAGCACGATCGCCCCCACCACGACGCCCCAGATCGAGCCCAGGCCACCGATGATGATCATGCTCAGGATGAAGATCGAGAACCCGAACTGGAAGCTGTTCGCGTTGACCGAGTTGTAGTACGCCCCGAGGAACGATCCCGCGGCGCCCCCGATCGCCCCGCCGGTCGCGTAGGCCAGCAGCTTGGTCTTGACGAGCGGGACGCCCATCGACGCCGCCGCGACCTCGTCCTCGCGGACCGCGATCCACGCGCGCCCGAGCCGGGAGGAGCGCAGGCGGAACACGATGAACAGCACGATGGCGACCAGGGCGAGCCCGAGGTAGAGGTAGGGCCGAAGGTCGAGCGCCGAGTTGAACGTCCCGAAGAACGGCAGCGTGATCTGGTCCACCGGCGAGATCGACTGCACGCCGTTGGTGAGCTTGACCTCCGGCGTCTTGTCGATGAGCCCGAACGTGATCGTATGCAAGAAGCTCGTGGGGTTGATCGTGTCGCCGTTCTTGGCGAAGCGGTAGATGATCTCCCCGAAGGCGAGCGTGACGATCGCGATGTAGTCGCCGCGCAGGCGCAGCGTGGGGAGGCCGATGATCGTCCCCGCCACGGCGGCGACGATCACCGCCACCACCAGCAGCAGCAGGAAGTTGAAGTGGTAGCCGGGGATCGTCGACGCGAACGAGCCCGCGCCCACGTGGACGCCCCTGGTGGCGATCTCGGTGAAGAAGTCCGAGGAAAGCCAGCCGATCGTGTACGCCCCGAACGCGTAGAAGGCCACGTAGCCGAGGTCCAGCAGCCCCGCGAAGCCCACGACGATGTTCAGCCCGAGGGCCATCATCACGTAGGCGCACGCGATGATCGCGTTGTCGGTGATGTTCGAGAGCGGGTTGGAGACGGAGGCGAAGATCGCCACCGCGGCGATCGCCACGACGGCGATCCAGAAGTTCGGGAAGCGCCGGATGACCGCCGGCATCAGCCCGCCTCGCGGGTCTGCTCGCCGAACAGCCCCTGGGGCCGGAAGATCATCACGACGATCAAGAACGCGAACACGACCGCGGTCTGCCACGTGTTCCCGTTCGTGAGCCGGTCGTCCGTGAACTGGGCGATGATCCCGATGATGAACCCGCCGGCCACCGCGCCGCCGAGGTTGCCGATCCCGCCCATCACCGCCGCGGTGAACGCGAACAGGCCGGCGCGGAAGCCGTTGAAGTACCACTCGCTCGTCTGGTAGAGCGCCGTGATGAGCCCCGCGGCCCCGGCCATGAGACCGCCGAGCAGGAACGTGAGCGCGATCGTGGTGTTGACGTTGATCCCCATGAGCCGCGAGGCGTCGGGGTCCTGTGCGGTGGCGCGCATCGCCTTGCCCATGCGGGAGCGCGCGACGAACGTCGTGAGCAGGAACACGAGCGGGACGGTGACCGCGATCGCGAGCACGTCGGCGTTCTGGATGACCACGCCGCCCATCTTGAGCAGCGTGTGCTGGGCGTCGATGAGGTCGGGCACCGAGCGCGGCGAGGAGCCGATCCACAGGATGCCGACGTTCTGGAGTATGAACGAGAAGCCGACCGCGGTGATCAGCGGCGCCAGCTTGGGCGCGTTGCGCAGCGGCCGGTAGGCGACGCGCTCGATCATCACGTTGATCAGCGCGCACGTCGCCATCGCGATAACCAGGATCGCCAGGAGCCCGAGGACCATCGGGACGATGCCCATTCCCGGGTGCAGCCCGATGGAGCCGTAGAGCCCGACCGACGTGAGCGTCCCCAGCATGAACAGGTCGCCGTGGGCAAAGTTGATGAGCTCGATGATCCCGTAGACGAGCGTGTAGCCCAGGGCGATCAGCGCGATGATCGCCCCGTTGGAGATCCCGCTGACGATGTTCGTGCCCAGGTGGGTGAGATCGCCGTCCTTCGAGAGGTCGTGGATCCCGAAGGCCACGAGCGGCAGGATCAGCGCCGCGTAGAGCCCGAAGCGCGACACGCCCTCCCGGATCACGTCCCCGCGGCGGCGGACGATCCTGGGCTGCTGTGAGGTTGCGGTGGCGGCTTCCATGCTTCTCAGAGGACCGGCGGAGCGCGACGGATCCCGCCGCGCCCCGCCCGATCCGACGTCGCGCTACTTCTGCGCGACGATCTTCTTCTGGTAGGTGGGCAGCCCGTTCTTGATCGTGTACAGGCCGTAGTCCGTCAGGGTCGTGTCCCCGTTTGAGTCGATCGAGTAAGTCCCCAGGATCGAGCTGCGGTTCTTCGTGTCGAACAGCGCCTTGAGGACCGCCGCCCGGTCGTTGGCCTGCGCGCCGGCGCGCTTGAGCACGTCGAGGGCGAGGGCCATCGTCTCGTAGCCGTAGATCCCGTACGGGTCGACCGTCTGGACGTTGTACTTCGACTTGAACTTCGCCAGGATCGGGGCCGCCTTGGGGAGGTCCTTCACGCCCAGCGTCGCGACCGTGATCTTCATCCGCGACCCGATCGAGGCGGGGATGCCACCCTTCTTCGGGTCGGTGAACGCCTGCTCGGCCACGCCGTCGGGGCCGTAGAGCTTCGACTTCGGGCTGGCCGCCGCCGCATCCTTGAACACCTGCACGCCGTTCTCGCCGGTGACCCCGCCCCAGAAGAAGCAGTCGCCCTTCAGCGACCTCGCCAGCGAGCGGTAGTTGGGCGAGTCGCGGTCGGTGCCCTGGACGTTGCCGGGCTTGAGGCCCTGCTTCTTGATGGCGAGCTGCACGTTGCGAGCGATGCCCGCGCCGTACGTGGTCTTGTCGTTCCAGATGTCGACGACCTTGCAGCCGTCCCCCTTCATGATCGTCGCCTGCGCGGCGCCCTGGATCGTGTCGCGCGGGACGATGCGCGCGTAGGTGCGCTTCTGCGTCGGGTAGTACTTCTGCGGCTCGCCCGGCTCGGAGCCCGGCTCGTTCGTCGTCAGCCCGACGTAGGTGTTCGACGGCGAGATCTGCGGGATCCCACCCTGGTTGAGAATGGGCAGCGAGACCTTCGTGCCGCCCGAGTTGAACTCGCCCAGGTAAAAGATCGTCGACTTGTCGCGGACCGCTTCGCGCGCATTCTGCTGGGTCTGGCCGTCGTCGGCCGAGCCCGGGTTCTGCGCCGTCGAGTCGTCGAGCGAGACGTACTTGATCTTGAACTTGCCGACCTTGCCGCCCACGGAGTCCAGCGCGAGCTTCTCCCCGTTGATGACGGCCTGGCTCTGGTCGTGCGCTGTGCCCTGGAGCGGAAGCGAGGAGTAGATGGTCAGGTTGGTCCCCGCCACCTTGCCGCCTCCGCCGCCGTTACCGCCGCCTCCGCCCGAGCTGCTCGAGCCGCAGGCGCCCAGGCCGGCCGCGAGCGCGCCCGCGGCCCCGAGCGCCGTGATGGTCCGGATCCTCACAGTCTTGTACCCCCTCCTCGGTGGTATACCGACTCCTCGGCGCGCATGCTACCCCGCGGGGGCGCGGCGCGCGAGGAGCGCGAGCACGCCCTTGTTGACCGAGAAGAAGCCGATCGTCGTGCGCGAAGTCCGCCCGTCGGAGAGCGCGTAGGGACCGAGGACGGAGGCGCGCACACGCGTGGCCAGGGCCGCCGCGACGACGCGCCGCCGGTCGCGGAAGGACCCGGCCCGGCCCAGCGCCCCGAGCAGCGTCCGCATCGTCTCGTAGCCGTAGGGCGCCCACGGCCCGGCCGGTCGTCCGAAGCGGCGGCGGAATCGGCCCCGGAAGGGGCGTCGCGGGGCCGAGGGCGGCGGGCGGGAGGGCGGGAGTGACCAGCTCGGTGTGAGGGGCGGCGGCACCGAGCCCGGTGTAGAAGCGTGGCACGGCCAGCGCCGCGGGCGCCACGAGGCGCGCCCGCGGCAGCGCCGTGTGCAGCGCGCGCCACAGGGCGGGCAGCCCGGGCGCGGGCTCGGCGCCGAAGAGGACCGCGTCGGGCCGCCCCGCGCGCAGCCGGGCGACGAGGCCGGCGATGGGCCGTCGGGCGCGCGGATCCACGCGGAGGCGCGCGACCACCCGGAGACCCTCCCGGACCGCGCGGGCGGCGACCTCCCCGATCAGCGAGCGGCCGTAGATCCCGTCGTCGTCCAGGAGGGCGAGCCGGCGCGTGCCCTGGCGGCGCAGGCGCTCCACCAGCGCCGCGGAGAGCACGGTGTCGTCGGGCACGAGGCGGGCGAACGTGCGGTGGTGGGTGGGATAGAACCTGGCGGGTCCCCCCGTGAGGCCGCCCGCCCTCTCCGTGAGCCCGGAGAACGTGTCGGCGGGCGAGAGCTGGAGGATCCCCTGCTCGTTGAGGATCACCACGGACACCGCCGAGGCCGCGGGATCGACCTCGCCGAGGTAGGCGACGGTGGAGGGGTCGCGCGCGGCGCGGCGGGCGTTGACGGCCACCCGGGCGGGCGTCGTGCGCCGCTCCTCGGGGTCGGCGGAGTCGAGGGTGACGAGGCGGATGCGGTGGCCGCGCACGCGCCCGCGGATCTCGGCGAGCGCGAGGCGCTCCCCGTCGAGCACGTCGCGCCCGACGGCGGCGCTCGGCCCCGCGAGGGGCACGGACGCGTAGACGGAGAGCACGGGCCCGGTGACGCGCCGGTCCGCGTCGGCCCCACAGCCGGCGAGGGCGACGACGAGGAGCGCCGCCGCGGCTCGGCCGCGCATCCCCCTACGAGTCGCGGTTGCCCGGCAGGATGGGCAGCAGGAGCTGGATGATGATCCCCCCGACGATGATGGCGATCGTGAGCATGAAACCGTCGAAGGCCTTGATCCCGAGCGCCCAGAGGACGATCCAGAGCGAGAGGCCGGCGGTGGCGGTGACCACGAGCTGCATCGACGGCCGATCCTAGCGGAGGGCCGCGGCCATCCGGGCGACCACCGCGGCCACCGCGGCGGCCGGATCGGGCCCCTCGCCGGCGGCGCGGACGAGCCGCGAGCCGACGATCACGCCCTCGGCTCCGGCGTCCGCGGCCTGCCGGGCGGCGGCGGGCGTCCCGATGCCGAAGCCGACGGCGACGGGCACCTCGGTGGCCGCCCGGGCGCGCGTGAGCAGATCGCCCAAGCCGTCGAGCGCGGCGCGCTCGCCCGTGGTCCCCATGACGGAGACCGTGTAGAGGAAGCCGCGGGCCGCGGCGCCGATGCGCGCCAGGCGCTCCGGCGGAGTGGTCGGGGCGACGAGGGGCACGAGGGCGACCCCGGCCGCGTCGCACGCGGCGCGCAGCTCGCCGGCCTCCTCGAGAGGCAGGTCGGGGACGATGAGCCCGGCGAGTCCCCGCTCGGCGAGCGCGGCGGCGAACCGCTCGGGACCGCGCGCATGCACGAGGTTCGCGTAGCACATGAGGACCACGGGGATCCGCGGCGCGAGCGCCGCGCCGACCTCGAGGACGCCGGCGAGGGTCGCGCCCGCCCGGAGCGCGGCCGAGCCCGCGGCGTGGATCACGGGACCGTCGGCCAGCGGATCCGAGTAGGGCACCCCGAGCTCGAGCAGGTCGGCCCCGGCGTCGACGCACGCCTCCCCCACGGCGCGCGAGGCGGGGAGGTCCGGGAAGCCCCCCATCAGGTAGGGCATGAGCGCGGCGCGCTTGCCCGACGCCGCGAACGCGTCGGCGATCCGACCCGGTCCGCTCACCCGTCGATGCGCGCGAGGGCCTCGGCGAGGTCCTTGTCCCCGCGGCCCGAGAGGCACACGAGGTCGAGGTCGCTCGGGTCCGGCTTCCCGGCAAAGGCGAGCGCGTGGGAGGACTCGAGCGCCGGGAGGATCCCCTCGAGGCGCGCGGTCCGGGCGAACGCGTCGAGCGCCTCGGCGTCGGTCACGGCGACGTAGGCCGCCCGCTCCGTGTCGCGCAGCCACGCGAGCTCGGGACCCGTCCCGGGGTAGTCCAGCCCCGCCGAGATCGAGTGCGCCTCGGCGACCTGGCCCTCGTCGTCCTGCATGATCGCCGAGAGCGCGCCGTGCAGCACACCGCCCCGGCCGCCCACGGTGAGCGGGGCGCCGTGGCGGCCGGAGTCCAGCCCCTCACCTCCGGCCTCCACCCCGACCAGCGCGACGTCGGGGTCGCCGAAGAACGCCGCGAAGGTGCCGATGGCGTTCGAGCCGCCGCCCACGCAGGCGATCACCCGCGCGGGCAGCCGGCCCTCGCGCTCGAGGAGCTGGGCCCGCGCCTCGTCGCCGATGACCCGCTGGAGGTCGCGTACGAGCGAGGGGTAGGGGGCCGGTCCCACCGCGGAGCCGATGGCGTAGTGGGTCGTCCCGACGCTGGCGACCCACTCGCGGATCGCCGCCGAAGTCGCCTCCTTGAGGGTCCGGGCGCCGCTCTCGACGGGCTCGACGCGCGCGCCCAGCAGCTCCATCCGCTGCACGTTGGGCTGCTGGCGACGCATGTCCTCGGTGCCCATGAAGACGACGCACTCGAGGTCGAGCAGCGCGCACGCGGTGGCGATGGCCACGCCGTGCTGCCCGGCGCCGGTCTCGGCGATGACCCGGCGCTTGCCCATCCGCTTGGTCAGCAGGGCCTGGCCCAGCGCGTTGTTGATCTTGTGTGCCCCGGTATGGAGGAGGTCCTCGCGCTTGAGGTAGATCGCGCGCCCGGCAGCCTCCGACAGGCGCTCGGCGAGGTAGAGCGGCGTGGGGCGGCCCGCGTAGTCGCGCAGCAGCCGGGCGAGCTCCTCGCCCCAGGCCGCGTCGCGCCGCGCCGCGAGCCACTCGCGCTCGAGGTCGTCGAGGGCGGGAACGAGGGTCTCGGGGACGTAGCGCCCGCCGTAGGGCCCGAAGCGGTGCTCGACGGAGGTGATCATGCGACGAGACCCGCGCTGTATGCACGGGCGACTTCGGTCACCGGCGTCGTGCGGTTCACCGCGGCGACGAACGCCTCGAGCTTCTCCGGCTGCTTGATCCCGGGCTCGCTCTCCAGCCCGGAGGAGACGTCGACGGCCCAGGGCCGCACGGCGGCGATCGCGTCCTCGACGTTCTCGGGCTTCAGGCCGCCGGACAGCAGCACGGGCACGTCGCCCCGGCCGCCGCGGGTCAGGAGGTCCCAGTCCCAGGTTTCCCCCGTCCCCCCGGGCATGCCGATGCGCGCGGTGTCCAGGAGGTGGAAGTCGACGTGGAAGGCGCCCAGGGCGATGATCTCCGCGCGCGAGCGCACGCGGGCGGCCTTGATGACCTTCGCGCCCGTGCGTCGGGCGACCTCCGCGCAGTACGCCGGGCCCTCGTCGCCGTGCAGCTGGATGAGCGTGAGCCCGATGCCCTCGGCGAGGGCGGCGACGTGGTCGAGCCGGGCGTCGACGAACACCCCGGCGACCTCCACCCGGCGCTTGAGCGCCCGGGCGATGCCGGCCGCCACCGCCGGATCGCAGCGCCGCGGCGAGCCCGGCCAGAAGATCATGCCCAGCGCCCAGGCGCCGAGCTCGGTGGCGAGCTCGGCGTCTTGAGCGCGGGTGATGCCGCAGACCTTCAGGCGCGTCATGCGCCCAGGCTAGCCGGGGCGGGCGGGCCCGATCACTGGGAGGGGGCGCGCGCGGGCTGGGTGCCGAGGCGGACCTCGACGCTCTGCTCACTCCCGGCGCGCGCCACCGTGAGCGTGATCGAGTCGCCTGGCTGGTGGCCGGCGACGAGCGAGGTCAGGTCTTCGCGTGAGCGTACCGGCGCGCCGTCGATGGCGGTGACGATGTCGCCGCCGCGGCCAGCCGGGGCGGCCCGCAACCCGGCCTGCGCCGCCGGAGAGCCGGGGATCACCCGCGCGATGAGGGCCCCCTGAGCAGCGACGGAGCTCTGGTCCGGCGTCGCGTCGGCTACCGAGACCCCGAGCCACGGGCGCTTCACGCGACCCTCCTTCTCCAGCGCGGGCAGGTCGCGCTTGGCGACGTCGATGGGCACGGCGAACCCGATGCCCACGTTCGCCTCCGTGCCGCTCCCGCCCGTGGCGATCTGGGAGGTGATCCCGATCACCCGCCCGGCGGCGTCGAGCAGCGGGCCGCCCGAGTTGCCCGGGTTGATCGCCGCGTCGGTCTGGATGACATCGGAGATCGCGAAGCCGTTCGGCGCCGTGATCGAGCGCTGCTTGGCCGACACGATCCCGCTCGTCAGCGTCCGGTCGAGGCCGAACGGATTGCCGAGCGCGAGCACGGGGTCACCTACGCTCACCCCGCTCGAGTCGCCCAGGGTGAGCGGGACGAGGTCCGCGCCGCCGGGGTCGACCTTGAGCAAGGCGAGATCCTTGGAGGGATCGGTGCCGGTCACCTTCGCGCGGAGCGTCCTGTCGTTCTCGAACTTCACGCTCACCCGCGAAGCGCCCGCGATCACGTGGTAGTTGGTGAGGATGCGCCCGTCCTTGCCGATCACGACGCCCGAGCCCGTGGCCTCCCCTGACTGCCGGGAGGGCAGGCCGAACGGCGACGGCACCTCCTGGACGATCTCCGACTGGACGTGGACGACGCCGGCCGAGGTCTTCTCATAGATCGCCCCCGCCGTCAATCCCGGGGTACTCGCCGCGGGCCTGGCGGCTACGGGCGACTGCTCGACCCCCGTCGGGGTCTTCACGGAGGAGCCGACGCCGAGCGCCAGGAAGAGCAGAGCGACGACCGCGCCCCCGAGCAGGGCGGCGAGGAACGGGATTCGCATGGCGCGCATGCCCTGCAGCGTGCGCCCGGGAGATGAGCGCGCCCTCAAGCGCGCCGAAAGGTTCGCTCAGAGCGTGTCGGGATCCTCGCCGGTCAGATCCCGGCACGCCGCCTCGATGTCCGCCGCGCGCATGAGCGCCTCGCCGACGAGGACGGCGTCGACCCCGATCCGCTCGAGCTCGTCGAGCTGCGCGCGGGATCCGATGCCCGACTCGGACACCACGGTCTTGCCCGCGGGGACGTCGGCGAGCAGCCGGACGGTCCGCTCGACGTCCACGGAGAAGTCGCGCAGGTCGCGGTTGTTGATGCCGATGACGTCGGCGTCAAGCTCGAGGGCGGTCTCGAGCTCGTCCTCGTCGTGGACCTCGACGAGCACGTCGAGGTCGAGCTCGCGGGCGAGGGCGTCGAGGTCGGCCAGGTCGTGCGCCGGTAGCGCGGCGACGATGAGGAGGATCGCGTCCGCGCCGTGGGCGACGGACTCCGTCACCTGGTAGGGGTCGACGATGAAGTCCTTGCGCAGGACGGGCAGCCGCGTGGCAGCGCGGGCCTCGGCGAGGTCCTCAAGCGAGCCGCCGAAGTTCGCCCCCTCGGTGAGGACCGAGACGGCCGCGGCGCCGCCGCGCTCGTAGGCGCGGACCACCTCGCCGACCGTCGTGCCGTCGCGGATCGGACCCGCCGAGGGTGAGCGCCGCTTGTGCTCGGCGATGAGCGAGATGCCGGGCCGGACGAGCGCCTCGGAGAACGGGCGGTCCTCGGTGCGCCCGGCGAGTGCCTGCTCGAGCTCGTTCGCGGGGACGCCCTGCCGGCGCCGCGCGACCTCCGCCCGCGTGGACTCCACGATGCGCTGGAGCACATCCACTACGGGGCCAACTCCCGGGTGCGTGCGACAAAGCGCTCGAGCACGGAAGCCGCCGCGCCCGAGTCCACGGCCTCGGCCGCGCGCACGACCCCGCCCCGGAGGTCCTCCACCCGGCCGGCGGCGAGCAGCGCGGCGCCGGCGTTGGCGAGGACGAGGTCGCGGGCCGGCCCCGGCTCGCCGGCGAGGACGCGACAGACCACGGCGGCGTTCTCGGCGGGCGTCCCACCGGTCACGGCCGCCGGGTCCGCCGCGTCCAGTCCCAGGTCGCCGGGCTCGACGATGTAGGAGCGCACCTCGTCGCCCTCGACCTCGACCACCCGCGTCGGCCCGGACGTGCTCATCTCGTCCAGCCCATCCTCGGCGGACACTACCAGCGCGCGGGTGGCGCCCAGCCGCCGCAGGGCGCCGGCCATCCGGTCGAGCATGCTCGCGTCCGAGACCCCCACGAGCTGACGCTGCGCGCCGGCCGGGTTCGTCAGCGGCCCGAGGAAGTTGAAGACCGTGCGCACGGCGAGCTCCTTGCGCACGGGCACGACGAAGCGGGTGGCCGCGTGATGGTTGGGGGCGAACAGGAAGCCGAAGCCCACCTCCTCGACGCAGCGCGCCACCGCCGCAGGACCGAGGTCGATCCGGGCCCCGAGAGCCTCGAGCACGTCGGCCGAGCCCGACCGGCTCGTGGCCGAGCGGTTGCCGTGCTTGGCCAGGCGACAGCCCGCCCCCGCGGCCACGAAGGCCGCCGTCGTCGAGACGTTGAACGTGGAGCGTCCGCCGCCCGTCCCCGCCGTGTCGAGCAGGTCGTCGCCGGGGACCTCGACCCGCGCCGCGCGCTCGCGCATCGTCCGCGCGAGGCCCGCGAGCTCCTCCTCGGTCTCCCCCTTCGTGCGCAGGGCGATGAGAAAGCCGGCGATCTGGGCGTCGGCGACCTCCCCGGCCATGATCTCGTCGAGGACCGCGGCGGCCTGGTCCTCGGAGAGGTCGCGCCCCGAGGCGACCTCGTCCAGCGCCCTAGTGACCAGCGGGTTCGGCATCGTCGCCCTCCCCGTCGGCCAGGAAGTTCGCCAGCAGCCGCTTGCCCTCGGGGGTGAGCACGGACTCGGGATGGAACTGGACTCCCTCGGCCGGCAGCTCGCGGTGGCGGATGCCCATGAGCACGCCACCCCCACGCGCGGTGGGCTCGAGCACGTCGGGCAGGTCGTCCGCGACGACGAGCGAGTGGTAGCGCCCGACCGTCAGCGGGGAGGGCAGTCCCGCGTAGAGCACCTGCCCGTCGTGCTCGACAGCGACCGTCTTGCCGTGGACCGGCTCGCCCTGGACGACCCGTCCGCCGAAGGCCTGCGCAAGCGACTGGTGGCCGAGGCAGACCCCCAGGGTGGGTACCCCCGCCTCGGGGAACCGCCGCATGACCTCCACGGAGATCCCCGCCTCGTCCGGGGTGCATGGTCCCGGCGAGACGACCACCCGGTCCACGCCGCGCAGGAGCAGGTCATCGACCGTGGCGTGGTCGTTGCGCACGACCTCGACCTCCGCCCCGAGCTCTCCGAGGAACTGGACGAGGTTGTAGGTGAAGGAGTCGTAGTTGTCGACGACGAGGACGCGCACGGCTCACGCCCAGTCGGGCTGCCCGAGCGCGAGCTCGATCGCCGCGAGGACGGCCCGCGCCTTCGCGCGCGATTCCTCGTACTCGTGGTCGGGCCGGGCGTCCGCGACCGTGCCCCCGCCCGCCTGCACGTGCGCGACCCCGTCCTTGACCACCACCGTGCGGATGTGGATGCAGGTGTCGAGGTCTCCCGTGTAGGAGAGGAAGCCGATCGCGCCGCCGTAGCCGCCGCGCTTGACGGGCTCGAGCTCGTCGATGATCTCCATCGCGCGGACCTTGGGCGCGCCGGAGAGGGTTCCCGCGGGCAGGACGGAGCGCAGCGCGTCGGTCGCCGTGATCTGATCGCGCAGCGTCCCCGACACGCTCGAGACGATGTGCATGACGTGGGAGTAGGTCTCCACGGCCATGAACGTGTCGACGGAGACCGTGCCGTACTCGCACACACGCCCGAGGTCGTTGCGCCCGAGGTCGACGAGCATCACGTGCTCGGCGCGCTCCTTGGGGTCGGCGAGCAGCTCGTCGGCGATCCGGAGGTCGTCGGCCGTGGTGGCGCCGCGGGGGCGGGTGCCGGCGACCGGCCGCGTGGAGACGTGGCGACCGTTCACCGTGAGCAGCGGCTCGGGCGACGCGCCCGCGAGCTCGAAGTCGCCGAAGTCGAGGAAGTACATGTAGGGCGAGGGGTTGACCGCCCGCAGCCCGCGGTAGATCGAGAACGCCTCGCAGGGCACGGACGCCGACCAGCGCTGGGAGGGCACGACCTGGTAGGCGTCGCCCGCGTGGATGTACTCCACGATCCGCGCGACCATCCCCTCGAAGCCCTCGCGGGGCATGTTCGGGGTGAACTCGGGCAGCGCGGGAGACCGTGCCCGCCCGCCCTCGTGCGCGGCGGCCGGCGGGACCGGGCCGGCGAGCCGGCGGCGCACGTCGACGATGGTCTCCAGCGCGCGCGCGTAGCCCCGCTCGGCGTCGTCGCCGGGGACCATGGCGAGGATCGTCAGCGTGTGCTTGAGGTGGTCGAAGGCGACAATGACGTCGGTGAACATGAGCGCCATGTCCGGCAGCCCGAGCACGTCGGGGTTCGGCGGTCCGAGGGTGGGCTCCACCGTGCGCACGAGGTCGTAGCCGAAGAAGCCGACGCCGCCCCCGGCGAACGGCGGCAGCCACGGGTACTCGGCGACGGGGTGGCGGGCGGCCTCGTCGGCCGCCAGCGCGTACGGGTCCCCCGGATCGCCGAGCGACCAGCGCAGGATCTTCCGGGGACGGAAGCCGATGAACGACCAGCGCCCGACGACCTGCCCGCGCTCGGCGGACTCGAGCAAGAAGGCGGGCGCCTCACCCCGCAGCTTGAGAAAGGCGGAGACCGGCGTCTCACAGTCGTCGATGAACGTGTGGCGGACGGGGACGAGGCCGTGGGTCCGCGCCTGCTCGACGACCTCGGCGCGCGAGGGCTCGACGGCGAGGCCGGCGTCAGCGGCGACGCTCAAGGAGCACCTCCTGGGGCGCGCGGAGCGTGAGCCCACGCCCCGCGAGCAGGACGAGCAGGTGGTACAGGACGTCCGCGGCCTCCTCCGCCACGCGCTCGTCGGTCTCCTCGCGGGCGGCGCGGACGACCTCCTCGGCCTCCTCCTCGACCTTGGCCCCGTTCCGCGCGGGGTCGGCGAGGAGGGTCGCGGTGTACGACGCGCCGAGCTCGGCGCCGGCACGCGCGGCGATGGTCCGCTCGAGGCCGGCCAGCGCCTCGTGCGGCGCGGGCGGTTCGAGCTCGCCGCGGTGAAAGCACGTCCGCTCGCCCGTATGGCAGGCGGGGCCGGCGGGCTCGACGAGGGCGAGCACGGCGTCACCGTCGCAGTCCAGACGTAGCGCGCGGACTCGCAGCACGTTCCCCGAGGTCGCGCCCTTGTGCCAAGGCTCCGCGCGCGAGCGGCTCCAGAAGTGCATCTCCCCCGTCTCCGAGGTGCGCGCGAGCGACTCCGCGCTCACGTAGGCGAGGGTGAGCACCTCGCCCGTGCGCCAGTCCTGGACGACGCACGGCGCGAGGCCCTGCGCATCCCAGACGACCTCGAGTGGCGAGTTACCTACGCATACGGTGGGTGGATCGCCACTTGGCGCGCCGGGCACGCGGGTGATCCTAGGCTGCGGGCCTCCCGCGCAGCGCGGTCACCCCGGCCGCGCCGAGGCGCCAGGGCGAGGGCATCGTGCGGCGGCGCAGCACGTCGCCGCCCACGTGCTCGATCCGGTCGAGCACCGCGGAGTAGACCTCGCAGGCCAGGCGCATCCCGGGCCGCACCGCGGGCGAGGCGGCGACGAGCGCCGTGTCTCCGGCCCGCAGGAGCTCCCGGGCGCGCGCGGTCTCGAAGACGATGAGCGCGCGGAAGGCGGGGGTCGCGCGGCGGCCGGCGATGTCCGTCTCCCCCGTCCCGAAGCGCTCGAGGTCCTCCGCGGGCAGGTAGACCCGGTCCAGGGCGTGGTCCTCCACCACGTCCCGCAGGAAGTTCGCGAGCTGGAAGCCCAGCGCGAGGCGCCCGAAGGCGGCATGAGCCCAGGCCGGCGCGCCGAGCAGCGGCGCGGTGATCCGTCCCACCGAGCCCGCCGAGCCCTGCATGTAGTCCACGAGCTCGTCCCAGGTCTCGATGCGAACGCGTCCGCAGTCGCGGCGCATGGAGCACATGTAGCGCTCGAGCTCGAACAGGGGCAGGGCGTGGCGGCGGCCCGCGTCGACGAGCGCGGCCACCACGGGCTCCGGTGAGTGCCCGCGCGCCAGGCCCACCTGGAGGGCGCGTTCCCACTCGTCCAGCGCGCGGCGCCGGGCCTCGGGAGCGCCGGGCCGCCCGGGCCCGTCGACGAGCTCGTCGGCGGAGCGCACGTACCCGTAGAGGGCGTGGACCGCGGGCCGGACGTCGGCTGGGAGGCGCCGCGTGGCCCAGTAGTACGTGGGATCGTGGCGCCGCTGCATGCGCCGGCACGCCTCGTAGCCGTCGGCCAGGCTGCTCCGGGTCCCCCCCTCCACGGTCGGCGGCATACTTCCAGTCTGCCCAGCGTGCTCGAGAAACAGCTCGTGTGGCTCACGGGCAAGGGCGGCGTGGGCCGTACCACGGTCGCCGCGGCGCTCGCCCTCGTGGCCAGCGGCCGGGGCCGGAGGCGGGAGACCATCGTCTGCGAGGTCGGCGCCCAGGGGCGCCTGCCGCGCCTCTTCGGCGTCCGCGGTGGCGGAGGGCGGGAGGTGCAGCTCCGTCCCGGGCTCTCCGCGGTGTCGATCGATCCCCAGGCCGCGCTGCGCGAGTGGCTCGCCGGGCAGCTGCCCGGCCCGCTCTCGCGCATCCTCGGCGACTCGCGGACGTTCAACTACTTCTACGCGGCCGCGCCGGGCGCCCGCGAGCTCGTGACGATGCTCAAGGTCTGGGAGCTCACCCAGACCAAGCGCTGGGACAAAAAGGCCCCGACCTACGACCTCGTGATCGTCGACGCCCCGGCCACGGGGCACGCGCTCGGGATGCTGCGCACGCCGCGAACCTTCGGGGAGATCGCCCGCGTCGGTCCCCTCCGCGGGCAGGCCGACCGCATCGAGGAGCTCCTCCTCGACCCGCGGCGCTCCGCCTTCGCCGCGGCGACCACCGCCGCCGACATGCCCGTGAACGAGACCTTCTTCCTCCAGGACCGGCTCCGCGAGGTGCTCGGGCGTGGGCTCGACCTCATCGTGGCCAATGGCCTGTATCCCGTCCGCTTCTCGGCGGACCAGCTGGCTTCCCTGGAGTCGCAGGCGGGCACCGACGGCGAAGCCGTTGGTCGCGGGGACGGCCTCGCCCGCGCGGCGAGCGCCGCGGCGACGTCCCAGGCCGCCCGCGTCGGCGTCCAGCAGGAGCAGCTCGCGCGGCTGCGCGAGGGCGCCCGGGGCGATATCGTCGAGCTGCCCTACGTGTTCGCACCCGAGCTCGATCTCACCGCGGTGGCGGGTCTGGCGGCTGCGCTCGACGAACACGTGTGACGCGCGCCCGGCATCCCTGCCGGGCGCCGAGAAACCGTCCGTCGCCGTTCCGGCGGCGAGTCTCGCCGCGGTCGCTGGCGCGACCGCGGCAAGACGGGCCCGTATTAAGCTGCGCGCAGCGCCTCGAGCGAGTTGCTCTTGGCGAGGCGGGCCAGCGCGGAGTCCTCGAGCTGACGGGCCCGCTCGGCCGACACGCCGAGCTGGCGCCCGGCCTCGGTGAGCGTGGTGGGCTCGTTGCCGTCGGTCCCGAAGCGCAGGCGCACGACCGTGCGCTCGTCCTCGGGCAGGAGGTCGAGGGCCTGGTGGACCACGGAGCGGAGCTCGCGCTCGGCGACCTCGTCGGTCACCTGCGGGGTCTCCTCGGCGTGGAGCTCGCCCAGGGTCGTCGTGCCGTCGCCGATGGGCTGGTCGAGGGAGGCCGAGATACGCGTGATGTCGCGCATCGCCAGCACCTCCTCGAGCGGCAGGTCGGCGCGGTTGGCGACCTCCTTGGCCGTGGGCTCGCGGTCGAGCTCGCCCGTGAGCTCACGCTCCACGCGGGCGATCTTCCGCTCGCGGCCGGCGACGTTCGCGGGCAGCCGGATCGGTCGCGCCGTGTTGTCGAGGCCGCGCTGGATCGCCTGGCGGATCCACAGCGTGGCGTAGGTCGAGAACTTGTAGCCACGACGCCAGTCGAACTTCTCCGCGGCGCGGATCAGCCCGAACATGGCCTCCTGGATCAGGTCCGAGAGGGGAAGGCCGTGGCCCTGGTAGCGCTTGGCGATGGACACCACGAGCCGGAGGTTCGAGTTGATCATCCGGTCCTTGGCGAACATGTCGCCACGCTCGATGCGCTTGGCCAGCTCGATCTCCTCAGCGGCGGTGAGCAGGGGGTATTTGCTCGCCTGGTTGAGGAAGAGCTGCAGGGAGTCGATCGTGTCGGGCTCGGCGGGGGCGAGGGAAAGAGCTGGAGTCATGTTGCGCTGCCTATTATATCTAAGTACGTGGGTGGTGTCCAGTGCCCCTCCGGTACAATCCCCGGGGACCGGGGAGAGACCGCTCCTACTGCGAGGACGCAGGCGTGCTCCGGACATGGACGCACGGAGCGGGGCGGGCCACCGCGTCCTCACAAGCTACCTCATTGGGAGGAGAAAGTTTCACGTCTTCTCCTGAATGGCCGCTAAGGGCGCGTTGCGGCGGCTACTCGATGCCCAGGCGGTCCAGGAGGTTCGGCTCTGAGCGCCAGTGTCGACGCACCCGCACGGACAAGTCGAGGTGCACGTTCTCGCCCGAGTGGCGGGCGATCTCCTTGCGTGCGCTCGTCCCGATGTCGCGGACCATCCGCCCCTTCGCGCCGATGAGGATGCCCTTCTGGGACTCCGTCTCGACCCACACGTACGCCCGGACATAGCCGTCGGAGACCTCGTCGACCTCCACCTCCACGGCGTGGGGAACCTCCTGGCGGGTACGGGCGAGCACCTGCTCGCGTACGAGCTCGGCGAGCGCCACCGCTTCGGACATGTCCGAGCGCATCTCCGGGGGGAAGTGGAAGGGGCCCTCGGGGACGCGGGCGGCGAGATGCTCGACCAGGGTGGGCAAGCCGGCGCCGGTCCGCGCCGAGACCGGGAAGATCTCCTCCCCGATCCCCAGCTCCTCGGCCTCGGACAGGGTCTCGACCACGCGCGGGCGCCGGGCGCGGTCCACCTTGTTGACCACGACGACGACCGGGACCGGTCCCTTGAGGATCTGCGCGAGGAAGCGGTCCCCGGGGCCGACGCCCTGCTCGGCGTTGAGGACGAGCAGCGCGACGTCGGCCTCGGCGAGCTCGGACTCCACGCGCCGCTGCATGCGCTCGGTCAGGGTGTCACGGGGCCGCTGCACCCCCGGGAGGTCGGTGAGCACGAGCTGCCACTCCGGGGTCGTCGCCACGCCGCGCACCGCGCGGCGGGTGGTCTGCGGCTTGTCGGAGACGATCGCCACCTTCTCCCCGACGATCGCGTTGACCAGGGTCGACTTGCCCACGTTGGGCCGGCCGGCGATGGCGACGAAGCCGGAACGGGTCACCAGGAGAGGATCTCGGCCTGGAGGGCCAGCATCTCGCCGTCGTCTGACTCGTGGTCCATCCCCGTGAGGTGGAGGACCCCGTGGACGACGGCTGCGCGAAGATCCTCTGTAAATGCCGGGCAGATGACGAGGTCCCCGAGCTCCCGCGGGCCGTGCGCCGGCCCGTCCTCGTCGACTCCGAAGGAGAGGACGTCGGTCGGCTCGTCGCGGCCGCGGAACTCGCGGTTGAGCTCGCGGATGCGCTCCTCGGAGGCCCACTCGAGGGCGACATGGCCCTCGTCGATGCCCGCGGAGCCCAGCGCCAGGACGATCAGCGGCCCGGGTTCTGACGAGGCGATGGGGCGGGGCCCGACCTCCTCGACCTCGATCACACGCGCCGGCGCAGCTCGGGCGCCGAGCGCTCGGCGTGCTCGTCGTAGGCGGCGACGATGCGCTGGACGAGCTTGTGGCGCACGACGTCGGCACCTCCGAAGCGGATGAAGTCGATCCCCTCGATGCCCTCGAGGATCTCCCCCACGACGACGAGCCCGGACCTCTGCTCGCGCGGGAGGTCGATCTGCGTGATGTCCCCGGTGACCACGACCCGCGAGCCGAACCCGAGGCGCGTGAGGAACATCTTCATCTGCTCGGGCGAGGTGTTCTGCGCTTCGTCGAGGATGATGAAGGAGTCGTTGAGCGTGTTGTGGGTGACGAGGAAGTCGCCGGTCACGTACAGCGAGTCCGCCGCGGCGACCGAGATGCAGACGCACTCGGCCTCGCCCGCGGCCTCGATCTCGGCCACGAACCGCATCGGGCGCCCGCCGCCGTCGGCACCGTAGGTCGCGCGCTTGCGGGTCAGACGGAAGGGCTCGAGGCCGGCCGGCAGCCGGAGGTCGAGAACGTGGGCATCGGCGCGGTGGTGGACGGCCCGCCCGGCCGCGTGGCCGGGTGGCCGGCCCGCCGCCACGCGGGTACGGGCGTAGGCGACACCGCCGAGCGAGCGGACGAGGTGCACGACGTCATCGCGCAGGCGCGGCGAGCAGGTCGAGTACTGGACCCGGCATGAGCGGCCCCGCTGGCGGACGGGCCCGCCGTCCGCATCGAGCAGGCCCTGCAGCACGGCGAGCCGGACCGCTGCGCTGTTGTGCAGGTACTCGCCCGGTACGAACTTCGTCGTCGAGCGTGTCCCGGCGAGACCGAGAGCGCGCAGGGCCGCGGTGACCGGATTGGCCACGATGACCCCGCCGCGGCCCACACCGGCGCGCCCGAGCACGTAGTCGACGATGGACCTGCGCCGGAGCTCGACCCCCGGCAGCGCGGCCTCGAGCGCCTGGGCGAGCTCCGGGTCGGCGGTCGTGAAGCTCGGCGTCGTACGGGTCGTGAGGCAGCCGTCGCCCAGCAGGAGCCCGAGCGCGTAGGGGTCGATCGGAACCTCGCACTCGGGCAGCGCGACGGGCGTGACGAGCGGCAGCTCGAAGCGATGTTGGTGCGCGCGGCGCAGGCGGCCGACCATGTCACGCGTCTGGACGACGCGGCCCGCCTTGCCGTGCTTCCGATCGTCGGGCGTGGTGACGAACCACAGGTGCTCCGCGCTGGCTCGGGTCGAGGCGCCGTCCTGCGTGGCGACGCGGAAGACCTCCCGGCACCCCTGCGGGTGGACGCCGAGAACCGGTGTGGGTCGCCCGTCGGAGCCGACGACGAGGTCGCCGACGCGCAGGCTGCCGATCGGGCGGAACCCGTCCGGCGTGAGCACGGGCTCGTCCACGGGCTGCGCCCGCCCCCGCATGAAGGCCAGAGGCGCGACCTCGATCGTCCCGCGCTCGAGGTACTGGGCGACCTTCTCCGGTTCGAGCATGTCGTGCAGCGCATCGAACAGGGGGCGGAGGTAGGGGTCGACCTTCGCCATGAGGTCCCCGGGCAGGAAGCCGAGGCGCTCGCCGGCCTCGACGGCGGGGCGGGTGAGGATGATCCGGTTGACCTCCCGGCGCGAGAGCGCGGCGGCGGCGAGCGCCACGGCGAGGAACGTCTTGCCCGTCCCCGCCGGGCCAACCCCGAAGGTGATCGTGTTGCGGCGGATGGAGTCGACGTAGCGCTTCTGGTTGACGGTCTTGGGCGCGACCTTCGTCTGCCGGTGGCGCCAGACGACGTCCTCGAGGACGCGGGCGGGAGACTCGTGGCGGTCCAGGGCGTCGGTCACCGCGGCGATCGTGCCCTCGGCGATCTCGTGGCCGCCCTCGATGAGCTCGGAGAGCTCGGAGACGACCAGGGCGGCGGCGTCGACCGCCTCCTCCTCCCCGTCGAGGGTCATGACGTTCCCGCGCAGGAAGACCTCCGCTTCGACGTGGCCCTCGAGCGAGCGCAGGATCCGGTCCTCGGAGCCCGCGAGCTCGGCGGCGACCGTGTTGGAGACCTCGAGTCGTCTACGCATGGGTGGGCGGGTCCAACTTCTCGCGCACCAGCCCCTGGACGCGCTTCCCGTCGGCCCGGCCGGCGACGCGCGGCATGATCGCCCCCATCGCCCGGCCCATGTCCTTCATGCTCGCGGCGCCACTCTCGGCCACGCCTACCTCCACGAGATCCCGCAGCTCGTCGTCGGAGAGCTCGGCGGGGAGGTAGCCCTGGATCAGCTCCGCCTCGGCCTCCTCGCCGGCGGCGAGCTCCTCCCGCCCGGCGTCGCGGAACTGCCCGGCGGCGTCGAGGCGGCGCTTGCGCTCACGGCGCAGTACGGCCTGGGCGTCGTCCGAGCCCTCCTTCTCCGCCTTCTGGAGCTCGGAGAGCACGAGCCGCAGCGCCCCGACGCGCTCCTTGTCCCCCGCCTTGAGGGCGGTGGTCACGTCGCGCTTCACCTGGTCGAGGACGTCCGTCAAGCCTCCTCGGAGCATACGGCCGCCGCGCCGTCTCCGGTGCCACCGCTCGACTGCTCTGAGAGGCGGTCGCCGTCGAGCGTGGGCGGATGGCCGAGCTGGCCGAGCTCGGAGGTGTCGCGCGCGAACAGGAGGTCGACGGTCCAGTCGACGAGGAGCCGGTACTTGCGCTTGATCCCCGGCATGAGCGCGAAGGTGGTAGGTACGGGCGAGGAACCACGCCGGGAAGCCGCGCCATCTGATCCCCATGGTGCTCGCCACCGCCTCGTAGCGGCCCATGTCCACGAAGGCACCCTTGGTCTTGTAGCGGAAGTGGCGCACGGCGCCGCCCGCGCCGAGCTCGGCGGCGACGTTCTTCGCCGCCATACCAGCGAGCGGGTGGCGATCTGCTCGCCGGAGGACAGCGTCACCCGGTCGGCGGTGACCCCGGTGACCTGCGTGCCGAGCCGGAGCTCGATCCCCCGCCCGTGCAGCTCCCGGGCAGCGAAGTCGGCCAGCCCCGGGTCGATCTCCTGGGCCATGTCGCTACGACAGGCCCTCGGCGGCCCGGCGCTCGGAGACGTGGTCGTCGATGAGCCGCTGGGCGCGCTTCAGCGTGCCCTGCCAGGCATCGTGGTCGCCGCCGCGCAGGGCATCCCGCGCGGCGTCGTCGAGCAGCAGGGACACCTCGAACAGCGCGTCGGAACCGCGGACACCGGTCTCGACGAGGTGGATGTTGACGAGTCGCTCGCTCATGCCCTCAGATCGTCGTCATGGGGGCGGACAGCTTCCGTGCTCCGCGCGCCGTGAACGGGATGTGAGCGGTATGGATCGGGGATGTCCGCGCGCGCGAGGCCGAGCGCGGCCCAGCCCTGGCCGGTGCGCCGGGCGTGCTCGACGAGACCGCGCGCAGCACAGGCGGCGACGACCTCGTCGGCCTCCTCGGCGAGCAGGCCCGACGCGATGAGGACCTCGGGGACGTCGTACACCCGCGCGGCGAGCGTGAGCAGGAGGGGACGCAGGAGGTTGGCGAGCACAACCGGCGCGGCGGGTATCGGGTCGGTGCGGAGGTCGACGCGACGGACGTCGAGCTCCACGCCGTTGACCTCCGCGTTGGCCTCCGTCGCCGCGACGGCCAGCGGGTCGAAGTCCACCGCGAGGACCGGCGCCCACCCGAGCTTCGCCGCCGTGATGGCCAGCACGCCCGAGCCGCACCCCAGGTCGAGGAGGCGGCCGGCCCGCGGCGTGAGCCCCAGCAGCAGCTCGAGGCAGAGCCGGGTGGTCGCGTGGCCGCCGGTGCCGAACGCCTGCCCCGGGTCGATGACGACGTCGCGCGTCCACGGAGGCCGGACGACGAGCTCCGAGCCGAGCACGAGCGGGGCGTGGAACGCGCGCCAGCGCTCCGACCAGTCGTCGTCGATCTCCCGCGAGGACACGTCGACGAGCGCCCCGCCGATCGCGGCCCGCAGGTCGCCGAGCTCTGGCAGCTCGCCCGGCGCCCCGTAGAGGGCGTACTCCACGTGGTCGCCGAGGTCGCGCTCCTCCAGGCCGCTCGGGCTCAGCTCGAGCAGCTCGGCGAGCGCGAGCTCCGCCTCGGCCCGGCGCACCCGGACCGCGAGGCGGATCACACGCGCAGGACGCGCCTGAGCTTCGAGAGCACCCCGTCGTCGTCTCCGCCGGAGAGGTTTTCGTCGGTGAGCGAGTCGGCCAGCTCCTTGAGCAGGGCGCGCTGGGAGGATGTGAGCCTGCGCGGGATCACCACGTTGAGGACCACGCGCAGGTTGCCGCGCCGCCCCGAGCGCACGGCGGGCATGCCGCGGGCCCGGAGCGGGATGACATCACCGGGCTGGGAGCCCGCGGGCAGCTCGAGCTCCTCGTCGCCCTCGAGAGTGGGCACGCGCAGTGCCCCACCGAGCGCGGCGAGCGGCGCGGGCACGTCGGCGACGGTCACGAGATCGTCGCCGTCGCGGACGAAGCGGGTGTCCTCGCGCACGGCGACTCCGACGTAGAGGTCGCCCGCCGGGCCGCCCCGCTCCCCGGCGTGGCCGCGGCCGGAGACCCGGATGCGCTGGCCGTCGGCGATCCCCGCCGGGACGTCGACGCGCACGGAGCGCTGCTCCACCACGAGCCCGCGGCCCGAGCAGGTGGGACACGGCCTCTCCGGCACGCGCCCGTCCCCGCCGCAGCGATCGCAGACCGCCGCCCGGACCACCTGCCCGAACGGCGTGCGCGAGACCGCGCGGATCTGGCCCTCGCCCTCGCAGCGGGGGCACGTCCCGATGGGGGTGCCGGGCTCGGCGCCGTTGCCGTGGCAGATCTCGCAGCGGGCGACCGCTTCGAAGGCGACGTCGACCGCGGCGCCCGTCGCCGCCTCGGCAAGCCCGATCTCCGCCCGGGCGAGGAGGTCGTCACCCCGGACGGGACCGGACCGGCGGCCCGCGCCACCACCACCGCCACCTCCGCCGAAGAACGCGTCGAAGATGTCGCCGAAGGAGCCGAAGGAGTCGAAGGAGTCGAACGAGGAGGCGTAGCCGCCCGAGCGCAGGCCCTCGTGCCCGTAGCGGTCGTAGGTGGCGCGCTTCTCGGGATCCGAGAGGATCTCGTAGGCCTGGGCTGCCTCCTTGAAGCGCGCCTCGGCGCTCGGGTCGTCCGAGTTGACGTCGGGGTGCAGCTCGCGGGCGACGCGCCGGAAGCGCTTCTTGACCGCCGCCTCGTCGTCACCGCGGCTGACGCCGAGGATCTCGTAGGGATCACGGGCCATGATCAGGCGGGGTCGTAGAGGTCCTCGACGAACCGCGACAGCTCGCCGGCCGCGGCGCGCACCGAGCGGATCGCGCGCGCGTAGTCCATGCGGACGGGCCCGAGGACCGACACGACCCCGAGCGTCTGCGTCCCGACGCCATAGCCCTGGGCCACGACCGCGAGCCCGCGCAGCGCGGGCACGGCGTTCTCGGGACCGATGCGGATGAAGGTCTTCTGGGAGCCGAGCGCGTCGCGCAGGGCGGCGAGCAGCTCGACGCGGCGCTCGAGCAGCGCCATGAGCTCGTTGAGCTCGGTCACGTCCCCCCCGCGCTCGAGGGACAGCAGCCGCGCCGCGCCGTCGACCCACAGGGACCGCTCCACGGTGTCCTCCGCGGCCGAGAACGCGGGCGCCATCGCCTCGAGGAAGTCGCGCTCGACCATGCCCAGCGCGGGGTCGGTGAGGCGCTTGGTGAACGCGCGCGCCCCGAGGCGCAGGCCCACGAGCTGCTCGTTGAGGTAGGCCTTGGCCCAGTCGGCGAGCCCGGTGTCGACCGGGGAGTCGAAGGTGAGGATGCGCTTGGTCACCGCGCCGGTGGACGTGATGACGACGACCATGAGCACCTGGGGCTGGAGGAGCAGGACCTCGACGTGGCGCAGGGTCGCGGTCTCCAGGGGCGGGGCGGTGACGACCGCGAGCAGGTCGGTGACCTGGGAGAGCGCCTCGGTGGTGGCCCGCATGGCCTCGTCGACCTCGTGGCGCACGAGCGAGAGCGGCAGCCCGCGGTCATCGGGACCGACCTGCGGCAGGAGCCGGTCGACGAAGAAGCGATAGCCCGCGTGGGTGGGCACGCGGCCGGCCGACGTGTGGGGATGGGCCAGCAGGCCGAGCTCCTCGAGCTGGGCGAGCTCCGAGCGGATGGTCGAGGAGGCCCAGTCGAGCTCCTCGGCGAGCGTCTTCGAGCCCACCGGGATGCCCGTGGAGACGTGGGCCTGGACGACCCGCTCGAGCAGCAGCTCCTGGCGGGCGGTCGGCATCAGGCGTCGAGCTCGGCGCGGGCGTTACGGACGATCCGGCTGCCGGCCTGGACGGCGTCGGCGCTCGTGACCGCACGCCCGTCCTCGACCGTCTCGACCTGTCCCCGGACCTCCACGGGCTGCTCGAGCACGCCCAGCCCGCGGAACTGCACCGAGAGGCGCTTGAGCTTCTCAGGCCCTCCCGCCGCGTCCGTGTGGGCGCGGGCGACCTGGGCCATGGTCCACAGGCCGTGGAGGATCCGCCCGGGGAGGCCTACCGAGTGGGCGAGCTCCTCGTCGATGTGGATCGGGTTGAAGTCCCCCGACGCCCCCGCGTAGCGGACGGTGAGGAAGCGGTCGGGCGTCACCTCGAGGGCGATGGGATCCCCGGGCTTCATCCGCCCCGCACGATGTTCGTCCACCGGCCGGTGCACACGGTCTCGCTCCGCTGGTTGACCGACTCCGAGCGGAACGTGAAGAACTTCATCCCGCCACGCTCGGAGACGTCCTCGACCGACGCCGACGTGGTGATCTCGTCCCCGGCGACGACGAGCGGGCCCCACTCGAAGTCCTGGCTCCCGTGGACCATCCGCGCGAAGTCGATGTCCAGCTCGGGATCGAAGATCGGCGACCCCACGGCGGGGGCCGCGTAGACCACGGCGAACATGGGCGGGGCGACGACGTCCGCGTACCCGGCGGCGCGCGCCGCGTCGGGGTCGAGGTGGACGGGATTCTCCTCCCCCACCGCCCGCGCGTACTCCCTGATCTTCTCCCGGCCGACGGCGTAGAGGACGGGCGGATAGGTCTTGCCGACGACGCTCATCAGAGGATCACCGGGACCGTACCGCCGTCCACCGACCACGCCGCGCCGGCCACGTCGGACGCGCGCTCGGAGCACAGGAAGGCGATGACCGCGGCGATCTCCTCGGGCTCGCCGAAGCGGCCGAGCGGCGGCTTGGCGCCCGTCGTCTCCAGCGCCTCCTCGCGGGAGATGCCCTGCGCCGCGGCGACCTGGTCGGCCATCCCGCCCGGGTCGGTCCACAGGCCGGTGGCCACGACGCCGGGGGTGACCGCGTTGACGAGGACGCCCCGGGGCGCGTAGGCGTCGGCGTACGCGCGCGAGAGGGACAGCAGCGCCGCCTTGGCGACCGAATAGGCGGCGTTCGTGCCCGAAGGGCGCTTGCCCGAGGAGGAGGAGACGTTGACGATCCGCCCCCAGCCGCGCTCGGCCATGCCCGGGGCGAGCACGCGCATGAGGCGCATGGACGCCATCACGTTGAGCTCCCACTGGAACTGCCAGTCGGCGTCCTCGAGGTCGTCGAGCGCCTTGATCTCCGACGTCCCCGCGTTGTTGACGAGGACGTCCACCTCGCCATCCACCCCGGTGAGGACGCGCTCCGCCGCCGCGGGGTCGGTCACGTCGACGGCGATCCACTGCGCGCCGAGCTCCTCGGCGACCGGCCGGAGCGCATCCGCGTCGCGCGCCACGAGCACGAGCCGCGCGCCCTCGCCCGCCAGCGTCCGCGCCGTGGCCAACCCCATCCCCCGGCTCGCGCCGGTGACGACTGCGCGCCGGCCCTCGAGGCCCAGGTCCATCTAGCGCCCCGAGCCGTCGAGCTCGAGCACGGCGAGGAACGCCTCCTGGGGCACCTCGATCCGGCCCACCTGCTTCATCCGCTTCTTGCCCTCCTTCTGCTTCTCGAGCAGCTTGCGCTTGCGGGAGATGTCGCCGCCGTAGCACTTGGCGATCACGTCCTTGCGGTAGGCCTTGATGGTCTCCCGGGCGACGATCCGGGCGCCGATCGCCGCCTGGACGGGCACGTCGTACTGCTGGCGGGGGATCTTCCGGCGCAGCTTCTCGACGAGCGAGCGCCCCTGCTCGTAGGCCTTGTCGCGGTGGACGATCATCGACAGCGCGTCCATCGGGTCGCCCGCGAGCAGGACGTCGAGCTTGACGAGGTCGGACGCGTGCCTCCCGGCGAGGTCGTAGTCCAGCGACGCGTAGCCCCGGGTGCGGGACTTGAGCTGGTCGAAGAAGTCCAGGACGATCTCGCCCAGGGGCAGCTTGTAGGTGAGCTGCACCCGGTCGGCCGAGAGGAAGTGCATCCCCGTGTGCTGCCCGCGGCGGTCCTGGCAGAGCTCCATGATCTGCCCGATGTAGGACTTCGGGGCGAGGATGGAGGCGTCGATCATCGGCTCGCGGATCTCCGCGATCCGCGCCGGGTCGGGGAAGTCCGAGGGGTTGTGGACCGCCAGCTCCGACCCGTCGGTCAGGGTCACCTCGAACTCCACCGAGGGCATCGTCGTGAGCAGCTCGAGGTCGTACTCGCGCTCGAGGCGTTCCCGCACGATGTCCATGTGCAGCAGGCCGAGAAAGCCGCAGCGGAAGCCGAAGCCGAGCGCGTCGGAGGTCTCCGGCTCCCACTGCAGGGCGGCGTCGTTGAGCGTGAGCTTCTCCAGCGCGTCGCGCAGGTCCGGGTAGGCGTCGGAGTCGATCGGGAACAGGCCGCTGAACACCATCGGCTTGACCTCGCGGTAGCCCGGGAGCGGATCGGCGGCAGGCTGCGCCCGCGCGGTGAGCGTGTCGCCGACCCGGAGCTTCGTGACGTCCTTGATCCCCGTGATCACGAAGCCCACCTCGCCCGCGGTGAGGGTCTGCGTGCTCACCAGCGCGGGGGTGAAGAACCCCATGTCGTCGATCTCGGCCTCCGTCTGAGCCTGCATGGCGGTGATCGCCTGCCCCTTGGTGAAGGTGCCGTCGACCATCCGGACGTAGGCGATCACGCCGCGGTAGGGGTCGAACTCCGAGTCGAAGATGAGCGCGCGCGGGGGCGCGGCCGGATCGCCGCCGGGCGGCGGCACCTTGGCCACGAGCTCCTCGAGGACGTCGATGACCCCCTCCCCGCTCTTGGCCGAGATGCGCCGGACCGTGTCGGCCGGCTCGCCGAGGAGCTCGGCGACCTCGTCGGCCACGCGCTCGGGCTCGGCGCCCGGCAGGTCGATCTTGTTCAGGCACGGGATGAGCTCGAGCCCGGAGTCGATCGCCAGGTAGGTGTTGGCCAGCGTCTGGGCCTCCACCCCCTGCGAGGCGTCGACCACGAGCAGCGCTCCCTCGCACGCGGCCAGGGAGCGCGAGACCTCGTAGGTGAAGTCGACGTGGCCGGGGGTGTCGATCAGGTGGAGCTGATAGGTCTCGCCGTCGCGGGCCTCGTAGAGCACGCGGACGGCCTGGGCCTTGATGGTGATCCCGCGCTCGCGCTCGAGATCCATGGAGTCCAGGAGCTGGGCGCGCATGTCGCGGCTCTCGACGGTCTTCGTGAGCTCGAGGATCCGGTCGGCCAGCGTCGACTTGCCGTGGTCGATGTGCGCGACGATCGAGAAGTTGCGGATGTGGGATTGATCCACGTCATCCCAGAGTAGGTCGGAGGGTGAACGCCGCCGGGTGGCGCTCCATCCCCAGCCGCGGGTAGTAGTCGACCGCCGCGGGCGCGGCCAGGAGGATGAGCCTGGCCTCGGGGGCCGCGGCGGCGGTGCGGTCCACGAGCTCCCGTCCGATGCCGGCGCGCTGGAGCCCGGCGTGGACCGCGAGGTCCGAGAGGTAGGTGGCGTAGGCCCAGTCGGTCAGCGAGCGGGCGATCCCGACGAGACGGCCGTCCGCGTCGCGGGCGGTGACGACGAGGTTCGCGTGGGCGAGCATCCGTGCCATCCGCGAGCGATCCCCGATGGGGCGGCGCTCGCCGAGGGTGGAATCGTGGTAGAGGGCGATGACGTCGTCGAGGTCGAGGCCGGCGGGATTGACGGCGTAGAGGGTCATCGGCGCTTGAGCCGGGAGGTCAGCAGGAAGCGGATCTGGTCGGCTTCGCGGATGCCCATGAGCAGGACGAGCCCGACGTAGACCAGCGCGCCCGCGGTCAGCGCGAGACCGACGGAGACGAGCTGGGCGACCAGCGCGCGGCCGAGCGCGTCGTCCAGCCCCCACCACGTCCCCCACGCCACGGCCCCGAACGCCGTGGCGGCGAAGACCATGAGCGCCACCGCACGGGCGGACGCGCGTGGCTCCGTCGTCCCGAGCCGGCGGTGCAGGAGCAGGCCCTGCCCCGCGGTCATCCCCGCCGACGCGGCGGCGGTGCCGATGACCAGTCCGGCGATCCCGAAGGGCTGGTAGAGAGCGAGCGAGACCGCGGCGTTGACCGCAAGGTTGCCCGCGGCGAGGCCGGTCGGGATCCACGGGGACTGGAGCGAGAAGAACGTGCGGGTCATGAGCAGGTTGATCCCCGCGAACGGCAGCGAGAAGGAGAACCAGAAGAGCGCGAGGGAGACCTGCTCGGTGGACCCCGCGGTGAACGCGCCGCGCTCGTAGACGAGGCGGACGATGGGGGTGGCCAGCGCGACGGTGGCAGCCGCCGCGGGCAGCAGGAGCAGGGCGATCTGCCGCACGCCGTTGGCCATCGTCCGGCCCAGGCCGTCGAGGTCCCCCCGCGCCGCGTAGCGCGAGAGCGCCGGGAAGAGCACGGTGGCCAGGGCCACCGAGAACATCCCCTGCGGGAGCATGTAGATCCGGAAGGCGGCATCGATCGCGCGCGGGGCCTGGTCGGAAACGAGGGACCCGAGCGAGGAGTTGATGACGAGGTCGAAGTTGATGACCCCGAGGCCGATCGTCACCGGGAGCATGAGCCTGAGGACCTGGCGGACCCGGGGGTCGCGCCAGTCGACGTGGGGCCGCAGCCGGAACCCGTAGCGCCCGAGCAGGGGCACCGCCATCGCGAACTGGACGACCGTGCCGGCGAGCACGGCGACGGCGTAGGCGTAGATCTCGTGGTCCCCACTCCACTGCGACCGCAGCGTCACGAGCCCGACGATGATCACGAGGTTCCACACCAGCGGGGCGAGCGCGGGAATCGAGAAGTGGTCGTAGGCGTTGAGGATGCCGACCGTCAGCCCGTTGAGGCCGAGCAGCACGACGATCGGGAACAGCACCCGCGAGAGCCCCACGGTGAGGTGGGTCAGCCCGGAGGAGAACTCTTGGCCGGTGAAGAGCGGCATGACCACCCCCGCGCCGAGGATGAACAGCGCGGTGATGGCACCGAGGACGGCGAGGATCACCCAGAACAGCGTCGAGGCGAGGCGGAAGGCCTCCTTCTTCTCGCCCCGTTCGAGCAGCTCGGTGAACACGGGCACGAAGGCGGCGGAGATCGCCGCGTCGGCGAACAGGGAGCGGACGAGGTTGGGGACCTGGAAGGCGAGGGTGAAGGCCGACGCGGGGCCGCTCGTGCCGAAGTAGCTCGAAGCCACGATCTCGCGGATCAGCCCCGCGATCCGGGACAATCCGGTGGCCACGGAGAAGATCGCGGTGTTGATCGCGACGCGCCGTCGCGCCCGTGGCGCGGGCGTCTGGGCGGCGCTGGATGTGGTCACGCGGGCGCTATGGTAAGCCCGTCTGTGGCCAACATCGCCTCCCAGAAGAAGCGCATCCTGCGTACGGAGCGCGAGCGGCTCGAGAACCGCCGTTACACCTCGCGCGTGCGGACGTACTTCCGTCGGCTCGAGGGCGCCGTGTCCGCGGGCGATCAGGCCATGACGGACGTCGAGCACCGCGAGCTCGTCTCCGCGATCGACAAGGCCGTCCGGTCGGGCGCGATGCACCGCAACACGGGCGCCCGGAAGAAGTCCCGCGCCGCGCGGATGCAGGCCGGCGCCTTCTCCTAAGCGCTCCTCCCGGGGCAGGTGGGTCGGGCGACCGACCTGGAGCGAGAGCACCCGCCCGGTGAGGAGCGGCGGGCGCCCACCTGGTCTCACGCGGCGATGTCCGCCAGGGCGCGCACCGCGCGCGTGTCCTCGGTGAGGATCCCCGCGCCGCCGCCGCGGGA
>JAABUK010002697.1_pt1 | contig 31455 bp, 31 predicted proteins | sample 5559141 | NCBI WGS metagenome assembly JAABUK01 (sample SAMN10711869, study PRJNA513367) | rock metagenome | isolation source: Antarctica rocks | place: Antarctica: Victoria Land, Pudding Butte nord | collected 2016-01-03
CCATGAAGAATTGTTTACGATTCTCCTCAGGCATGTTTGTTAATTGCTGCTTAAGCTTCGGTGGTAGCCTTGCCCATTGTGCTTGCCAAACGGCCGGACCTTGGGTATTCTGCTGACCAGCGTTAGGCTGAGCGATCTTGTTGGCAGCTGGCTGGCTATTTTGGCCGTTACGTTGACCCTGCTTTGGTGTTTGCTGTGAGGGGGTTTCGTTCTTGACTGGGTTCGGTGGATCCATTGGCTGATTGAGGGTCGGCATATTGTGATTTTGGTGCGGTGTCCGTTGTCCACGATTGCTATTCAGCCCCCCCAGCTGTCCTTGCAATGCCTGCTGTTGTGGGGTTTGGCCCTGGACGCTCGCAAAATTGGATGTCGGCGTCTGTAATGGCATCGAGGCCGTCTGCGGCATGTTTGGCTGCTGGTTCTGCATACCATTCCAAGGAGATGGAGGCTGCGGCTGCGGCTGAAAAGAATTTGAGGCTTGCATCCGATTTGGACCAAATTGCCCCTGTGGCTGTTGATGTGGTGTTGCTCGTATTTGTGCAGGTGTTCCTTGACCAATACTCGCGGGGACGACATCCTGGCCGGCTGCTTGGAGTCGAAGAGCGTCTCGTTGCTGACCCACAAATTGGTCCAAGTTACCCGCGCCAAATGCAGGGTCCGGGTGTTGCATGATCGGAGTAGACTGGGGCTGTTGTTGACCACGTAGCGATATTTGAGATGCTGGGCGGGCTTGAGGCGGCATTGAACTATTTGGAGGCAATGATATTCCCTGGCCAGCTTGTTGCCGTCTCTTGTTTCGCTCAGCGATAAATGTCTGGGTGGCCTGACTCCGTACAAAAGCTGTGAGGGGGTCAATGTTGTTGGCTTGCATAGCTTGTAGTTGCTCGGCTGGTACCTGCGATAGTCGTTGACGAACATTTATCCTATCTTGCTCGGTCATTCTCGCCATTATCTGCACGGCTATATGTTGGATCTGCTGGCCCTCCTGGGGAGTGAACTGGGCTTGACCGCGGGTCTGGGGACCAGCTCGAGACCCGTTTAGCATAGGCTGTCCGCTCTGCATTGGCGGTTGCATCTCAGGTGGATTACCGTTCAGGAATGGACGCGGGGTCTGCGATAGCTGCTGCTGCATTGGTACTCCCACAGCTTGCCCGAGCTGCTGTTCCTGCGGCATGCCAAAACCCTGTTGGAACGGATTCTGATTGTTCATCATAGCCCGTGCTTGAATCTGCTGCTGCGTGAGCCCCATCTGACCTTGTTGTGGATCCTGGAATTGTTGTTGGTGCATGTTTGCCTGATTTTGACGAGTCCTTGTGATATCCGCCAGCTTTGCGCGATATGCTTCATTGTAGGACTCCTTGTGGGTCCATCAACACTTGTGCGCCTGATGCTATCGATGATCACATACCTGGTCAGGGCTATTGATGAATTGCTGCATCTCAAAGCCTGTTGCAACTTTTATGGCATGAGTCAAGTTCATGTCGGGTTTAACTATCTGCAGGCCAGTGACCCTTCATGAATGAAATCAGTATGTTTTGCCGCTTCGGCGGGGGCGAACGAGCCTCTTATGTAACGTACATTTGGTGAATGACATTAGCGCGTTGCCTTGGATCAACAGTTTGCTGCCAACCTGGTGGAGGCGGTTGCCTCGTGATAACGGTCATGATATGGTTTTGAATGTCGGTGGATGTACCACCGCCGTTCCTTTGCATACCACCAACATGGTGATTGGGCTGCTGTGGGCGAACCCCTCCCATGTTGGGAAAAGTATTCTGGTTCATGATCTTGGGACCAACGGTGTGTCGAATCAAACGGTAAAACTGCCGTGTGGGTCGACAGACGGTTCCGGAATACTATTCTTTGCCATCCATCATGCCACCGAGGCTGTAAAAGCGATAGATTGGCAAGACACGTCCAAGCTCAAGGGTACTCCCGGCAGCTCTTGAAGTTCAAGGTTTGGGCCTAAGTCTATGTAAATCCACTATGTCCTCATAGATTTTGGTCTTTTCGTTGTGGCAGAGATTTAGCTGTGAGGAGGCCGGTATGTGTGGAAAAGACTGTAGTGGTAGCACGTGTATCGTATGAAACAAGTTCGGCAAGTGAGGCAAATGAAGAAAGTGACTCGGATGAAGGGTGATACAAAAGGTCTGCGGTATCGTTATAGCCGAAAGTCGAGAAACAAGGCGAATGGAAGCCTTGTTGGGTCGGTGGGACAGCAAAGCAAGCGCAGCCCCACTCGAGCCAAAGAGACGAGCAGAGACTAGCTCCCAGTGTAAGGTGGAGACGTTGATTTTGGCTATTGAGTATTGAGAGAGACGCCGGGCATGAGGAGTGTGCAAGAAGGCAAGAGCTCGACTAAACGCCGTAGACACTGTCAGCTGAGCCGAATCCATTGGGTACCGGGTAGGAGTCAGAGTGTAGGCCAATGAGAGGACTCACGTCAAATGTACGCAACGGGAAGTCGAGTGAGAGAAGGAAGAAAAGGGCTCAGTGCGATGCAAGCTTCGAGATGCTCTGTGGAATCGAGGTGAGAGACTGCAGGTTGAGAGGAGAGGTGGTGATGATGGTGATTGCTATTCTACTACTATTGCTGCGCCCGCCGCTCGCTCTCCGGTGAAGCTTGCTGACTTGGCGCGCTGACACCGACCATCCTTTCCGGCCCGTCCATTCGCCGTTCGTTCCCGGCCTTGGCCTGGACTACTTTCGGCAGACTAGTGGCAGCGCCCCGCTACTGCACAACATGTCCCGGACACCATTCGGGCACTACCTTGCTTCTTCTGGGCGTCTCTTCAGGAAGTATCAACAACGATGAAGTCCTCAATAGGATCCGATACATTCACCTTCTTGGCCCTGGCTTGTATCTCCATCATCGTACTCCTCCTTCTTCGCCACTTCCTGCCCCTACGAACAACCCCTGCCTATCTCATACTCCCCGTCTTCCTTGCTCTCGCCCTTCCCATCAGCATCATCCTCCTGGTACCTATAGATCTTGCTTCCAGCTCAAGGATTGACAAGGAAGCATTGCGTGGAATATGGCTGCCGCAGGGTGTCATGCTGGTCGCATGGCGGTTGACATATTGGCTGACCTTTGCCCTCACCTGGTATGGCAGCATTGGCCGGGTCCTGTAGCTTCTGTATGGCTAACATGTCTAGGGTCATCCTTCCTCTACTTGGTGAATACGTAGATTCTGGATATCGGACGCCGAAAGACCGCATATTATACTCCCTTAGATCAAACGGTCGTTATCAGCTCATTGTGATAGCCTGTGCGGCTGCCGCAGGCATTTATGTCTTTTTACAAAATGGGTTCAAGGGAGTTTCGGCGAAGTCGCTTGTCATGGCGTATGGTCTCGCATCAATCTTTCTTGGACATGTTTACTGACTAGAAGTCAGGCTGGCCTACTGCTGGGGTCTAGTCATGGCCATCTATCTGATGGGGCATGGCTTGGTAGCTCTACCGCGAAGTTTGTTCCGGAACGCTAAACCTGCCGAGAGGTTGAAAAGAATACAAAGCCGAGCTCCAACGGTCAACGATCGACTGACTGATGCTCTAAGTGAACTCGAGGAGCTCGAGGCACAGCTCACGCAGCTCCGGAAACGAAAGAATGCTGTATCGCGGGACCATGAGGGTTGGATTGAGGATATATCCGGCGCATCAAATAAAGCTGATGCTCGACTTGCTACCACTGCAGCTCGCACACCAGTACCCGCTTTACCCGCGGTCATCACTGACCGCTACCTGGCCGAATTGACGAGGAAGTTGACACGAGCTCGCCACAAACGTGTTCGGTTCATCGACGCGTGGGACCGCCTTATTCAAGAAGCGGTGGATATACAAGCTATTGTAGATGCAGAGGCATCAAGGCAATTGGATTTTGGAAAGGCTTCGCCGCATGCATCGTGGATCGAACGCATAACCCTTCTTACGCCCTACACCCGTTATCTCTTGTACTCCAAGATCATTCCCGCTACCATGATGTTAAACGGCGCAGTCTTCTCGATCGCTTCAATTTGTATAGTTTGGTCTGAGCTTGTCAAGTTCGTCGCACCTAAGCTTTCGATCATCAGCTTGACAATCCTGACGCACAATTCGGATAGTGAGGCGCAGGTTGGCTTCGGTGGCCAAGTAGTTGCATCAATATGGCTTTGTTATATGTCCATGGCTGCTCTTGCAAGCTTTGATGATGTCAAGATTTGGGGCAACCGTGCCCTTGTGCGAAGGAATACCTATGGCGAGAGTGCAACTTGGTACGCCGGACAGATTGCGAAGCTCACCGTTCCATTGGCCTACAATTTTATAACATTCTTTCCGCCCAACGTGCATAGGAAAACCACATTCTACGACTTCCTTGGCAGACTCATAAACCTTACGCCCCTGGGAAAAGGCTTCGACTACTTCTTCCCCATCTTTATTCTCGTACCAGTCTGTGCAACACTATTCCATCTCTACGGTCGAGCCCAGAACATCTTTGGCTTTGGCATAATCGGAGATGATGAGGATGGTAATCCATCTGGCTTGGGTTTGGGAGGCTGGAGAGAAGGCCGCGAGCTGATAGAACGAGAGTTGCACGGCGCCTCTCGTCTTGGTCTCTCTGGTCGAATTGATGAATCATCTTGGCCTGTACCATCGGGGACACCAAATCCAATCAATGCAAGGCCCCAGCGAAGTCAGGCGGCTGCTGGCCAAAGCTCACCCCCAAGCTCGCCTGCACAATCGACATACGCGCAGCGGCAGGCGCAAAGGCTCGCAGATGCCACAACGGCTGCAAAAGACGAGGACGAGAACTTCTTTCAGGGCTTTGCGCATCGAGTCAAGAATACAATTGATAGTGTGGAGAGACCCGAGTGGATGAACGAGTTGAGCAGGAAACCGAAATGGATGGGCGGAGTCGACGGCAATACCGAGAGCAGTGGGAGAGCGGATTCTGGAAGGGGGATGGGTAGATGGTTTGGCGGAAGGCCTGCTGATGGTCGAGTACGATTGTAACGACTTGATCATGCATAGCGAGAAGTTGATCGATTTAGCGTGTATTTTTGGATGTAGAGCGCGAGAATGCTTTCAACTACCCTCTCATGCTTGCTAGGTCGAGAAGAGAATGTTGCGTATACAAATTGCTTACACACGCTACTTCAATGTGAGCCCTGAGCACGGTCCACCCGTTCCCTGTGGCCCAAGCTCGGATGCCAAGCTCGGATGCAAATCCGCCGAAACGCCGTGATTGGCATAAATGGCCGAGAGCGCCGCAGCGCTTTTGACATGCACCGGAGTACATTATACAACACTCCTTCGGCCGCTGAGAATTCAAGAACTGTCCGCCGAGGACTCCGCAAAGGCTGGTCCTCATGCATTGAGATTATGCTGATCTCGGACTCAATCTTCCCAGCATATCAATCTCATGAATAACAACCCACTGAGCTTCGTTACACCATCTGCCAACGGACGTCTAGCAGCGTCGTCTGTATCATAACAGAGGCACACTTTTGCTGGACACCGGCGCTGCGTATGCTCTTCCTCACAGCATTATCCAAGCACTCCTGGCACTGAATCCGCCAGATATTGTACGAATCGAGTATCAAGCCTTTGTTGATTTCCGAATATCTGCATAGCACGGGGGCGTGGTTTGGAATACACAGACACTGGTCCTTTAAAACACTTTGAGAATGGAAGGACAGAGACAATCGTGACACAGCACATACGACCAACGTCCCAATCTCCACCGTCTCGCAATGGCCGCCGTATCGTCATATTCGAATGGTCGTGGCGGGTACAGCTCTCATGGCACCCAAAATGGAGGAGGTAGCCCGTGGGATTTCAGTACGCCAGTGGATGCGGAGGTTCGTTCAAGAGTCTAAATATCATCCTCACACTTTCAACACTGCGTCAGGATTGCCCCTCTTTTCCACATCGCGTGCCACTCTTTGGACTCAGCTGACATTTCCATCATGCAGACCGCTCCCTCGAATTCGCAGCGCTTCATCGTCAACGAAACTTCTGGTCCACAAAATCTGCAACTCGACCCTTTACCACATCCAAGAACACCAGATCGGAATGTTCGGCCTGTTACAAATGGGGTCCAGGGTCAGTCGAAGCCGACAGCAAGTATCGATCCCACCTATCTCTCACCCTACAAACAAGGCGCGCGACCCACGTTGAACGGAAGCCGGAGTGGTAGCGAAGCGGATAGCTTGATAGACCTTTATGGTCGTCCCAGAAGCATGGGAGAAGGAAGTGTGGGCATGGCTGCGGACAAGGATCGAGCGATACCACCTGAAGAGTTATACCTAGATGATGAGGATCCGGAACAGTCTAGATGGATCCACAGGGACAAATTGGCTATCATTGAGAGTCATGAGATGCAAGAGGCAGGGATCAAACTACCACCGCAACAGAAAGGATCGGCTAGCAAGTCAAAGCCACCGAGCGAGACTGTTCAAGGCCAGGGTGTGGCTTCTATGCTATCTCACGAGGCAGAGATTCTTCCAAGAATAGAACGAAAATCGCGAGGAACGAGGTCCCCCGTACGGCAAGATGAGGATGGTGACGAGACCTTGGTAAACGATTTCGACCTCCGAACGCCAGAGGAGATAGCTGCGGACGATGACATGGACAGGAATTCCACTAATCCCTACCGACAGCAAGATTCACGAAAGACCTCATCACGGATTCCTCTTCCTCGATCGAGCCTGATGCCTATACCGCAAGGACACATCGAGCGAGACACCCCGCTGCCCCGAAAGCGAGGCGCGAGTGGCACTTGGACTGGCGAAGAGAGTGGCATCGCATACAACAGAATGCGAAGCCGAGGGAATAGCGTTGGGAGCCAAGTCCTGCTCGATGATCCAGACGCATCATACTACACACCCACGCCTGCTTCTCGCCCCGGTAGCGGTGGTTCGCCCACCACGGCACGCGTAATTAGCAACAAGCCCACCTCCACCCATATTCGGAAGTCGTCCATCACAACCAGCCCTCCTACCATCCACCAAAAGCCTCGACAAAGCTCCGTCACCCCCTCCCCTAGAACCCCTTCCTCCACCCAACGACCAAAATCCCGCTCCGGCCTAGAACCTCGACCGTCGACCGCCATAAACCGCCCAGAAGGCGACGCACCCTGGCTCGCCACAATGTACAAGCCCGACCCCCGCCTTCCCCCCGACCAGCAAATCCTCCCGACCCACGCCAAGCGCCTCCAGCAAGAGCAATGGGAGCGCGCTCGGAAAGACTCAGACCTGCGGAGACTAGACGGCAAAGCCTCCCCGCAACCATCCCGCGACTTCAGTCCGCTGGCCGAACACACGGTCAATGGCCTGCAGCCGAGCTCCAGAGACGCGGACGAGACGGTATCGCAAGAGCGAGGAGCGGAATGGCCTTTGACCGTCGCTACACCGCATCAACACAAACCCATATCCAACCCGCCAGCAGCGCCAGATGAGAACCACCGTGCAGTCTACAGTCCCATGCCTCGAGCGAAGCAAGCCGAGAGTCCAGTCGGTCACGTACCGCCGCAGCAACAGGCGCTAGATCCATTCGAAAAGGAACGGCAGGCGCGGGCTGCTGATGAGGAGAAAACCGGCCTAGGGAAGGAGGAGGGTAAGAAAGAGAAAGGGTGTGGGTGCTGTATAGTCATGTGAACGCCCGGTATCCATCCTCTTCTGTTATAGATCTGTTAGCGCGTCAGCGAGGGCGGGGATTTTTCTCGGCGAAATTTGAAAGAAAGCAAGCAAGCGAGCTGTTGTTGCATTTATGGGCGTTTTGGGGGTCATGACTGGAAAGTACGGGGAGGGGGATCTGCAGGGCAGGCCCGGATATGTAGATACAGGCCTTTACATGGTTCTACTTGTGTATACCTCGCCAGGATTGCTTTTTGTTCATCCGGCATACGACTGCCTTTTGTTATTTACTGTTAGAGCTATGGATGCATGCGTGCGGGGGAGTATGGCATTTGGAGTCGAGAGAGGATTATATTTGGCTGCGATAGCTTATGTTGTGGCTTCATGGGTACCATACTTTGCCATCGATAGCACGACTGTTCTCAAATATGGGGAGCTTGATACTTCTGGCGTGAACAATTTTCCAGATGGTCTGGTATATGTTGTACATGGGGTATAATGGCACGCTCGATTTAGCTACGTTACTCGAAGTTTAGCTGACTGAACCTTCCTGGAGTCAGAAAGGTGTCTACATCCGACGCTGACTGAGGTGGCCCACCCTGTACATCTTACGCCTCCTGTCCAATCTCACCTCACGATCGATGTGACTCGGAGGCGCAAATTCTCTCGCACGTCCGTTCCATTGAGTTTCCTTTGAGTGCTGCGCACTCAAGCCTTCACCCTCTGTATCAAGCTTCTTGGGACTTTACGTAAGAGTTCTCCAGAAGCCGGCCTTCTTCCTGATGTAGCTGCTACACGATGGAACAAATTCTGCTGCGCCAATTGTCGCTTCTCTTTTCTTCTTCACCTCTCAGCCTATTGGTTTCCTTTGGGTGCTTCCCACTCAAGCCTTCACCCTCTGTATCAGACTTCGTGAGACTTTACGTAAGAGTGGTTCAGAGGCCGGCCTTCTTCCTGATGTAGCTGCTACACGATGGAACAAATTCTGCTGCTCCGATTGACTCTTCTCTTCCCGAGCTTTGTCTCTGTTCAGCTGCGCCTGCGCGCTTCCCACTCCATATCCCGGCTGCTTGATGCCGTTGTCCGGGGGATTTTCGATGCCATTGATCAAGGCATTCGCTTTCCGCAGAAGCGAAGCTGAATGTTTCTCATCGTCGAATATCTTCTTGTCATCTACCGCGTCTTCTTCGTCTGTCACGCGAGCATTTCTCATCCTCTTGGGCTGCTTAAGGCTCAGTTCGTCTCTCCTTCCACCAATCTTTCCAGCTTCGATGCTTGTGTATGTGAGATCGGCCCATGAGTCCGGCTGACGGAATGGCACGCCGATCTCGCATCTGTGTTCAAGACTGGCGAAGGTGTACTCAACTTCTTTACGCTCGAAGCCCTCGCTGCTGTGGCCATCGGAGGCGGGCCGGAGCGCATGCGGTGGAATGGAGATCTTTAGGCCAGTTGGCGTCTTGAGCCGGCTAGAACCCCAGATATCTAGATTACTCTCCTCGACGAACTTTTTGATTCGTGCGTCCAGACCGCCTTTACGTGAGTAGACGCACGCCCTTCGAACAAAGCGTAGATCCATCGTGTTTTGTGGGAGCAATAAGTCCAGCTCGGTTCTACGGACCAACCGAACGTCGCGGATCGATATTGTCTTATTGCTCTCGTCGAAAAAGATTCTAATTTCCAATTCTGGAACTGCCTCAAGCGGAACCTGCAGAGAGTTTTTGAACGAAGGGATGAGTCGAATAAGCAGAAACTCCTCATCCCATGCTGTGGGATCTGTTGTCGACATTCCAAAATCCTCCAGTGAACGGACTAGCCCTGGTACCAAGGTCACGAACTCTCGCCGCCGCTTAGCCAACTGAGGTTGAAACCCAGGGTCACTACTCCTAGGTCTCTTGGTAGGGAGAGGGGAAAACAATACTTGGCCTAGCAATACTGAGTCCCAATAGCTGATGTTTGAAACCCAGTGAGAGACGGTCTCCTTAGGTGTTTCGTATTTGTCAACTGGGGCTGCGAAAAATTGACGAAGGGCACGAGCGACTGGCTTTTGGTCAAGGGGGTTATCTATAGTATTTAGACGCACGGCAGCTCCTTCTTGTTGACTTTTGAGATTGATCTGACGAGTGGAGCGACTACACCATCTCGACCATTGCTGAGTCCTCTCGGTTAGTGATAACCCCGTGCCGACGTCGACGGGGACTAGTATATCCCTGTTTTGTCGGATACCAGCGCCCATAAGTAGTCTCCATTCTTTCGATGGCTTGATCCGCATGATCTGATTGATCAGTCTCCGTGCATCCTCCAGATCTTCGTCGTCGGGTCCGAGGTAATAGATGTTCAGCTTCATAAAAGTCAGTTGCAAGCAGAATAATAATTTTTCTAATACTTACTTCTCTTTTAGAGGCTGTAACGGAGCGTTCTCTTATGATCGTATTCGTGAGTTGCATCACTTGACTAATGATGGCTTCGTGAGTGTCTTTGTCTGGAACCGGACCCTGTGATTGAGGAATCGCTTTGAAGCCAGCGGGCAAGTTGATAATAGACGACTTGATGTTGCCTAGGGTATGAGTGATCAATTTAAATATGTCAAGACACGTATCGTGATCGGAAGTGACGCGGATGACTTGATCTCTACTCGATGCCTCGACCTTTGCCCCATACGTCTCGGAAATTTGCTTGAGAATATTTCGCTCTGCGAAATATTAGCGTTGAGATTGCGAGGGCCAACGAAAGCCTCACTATGATTCACGATTAGCTCTAGATGTGCTGGTTGGAGCCTAATGTCCATCTCTCCCAATGAGGACTCGTCTTCTTTGGGTCGTGTTCGCCAGCAATATCGCAATATTCTGTCGATGAGCATACTCTTGCGTGATGCCTGCTTCTCCGCTCTATCAGGCACTACCACCTGAGCGCTTGTTTCACCCTGGGCTAATTCTGTGATCGCCGGTGCTTTGCTTCGCCAAATTTCTGTGGTTCCGGAGGTCCAAGGTGATCGAGCATAGAGGGTGCTCGAAAACTGATTATATAGGTCCAGCGGATCTGCCAATTGTTTGTGCTCATTTCTTTCCAAGTAAACAGCTAGTTGGCTTATAGTGAAGCCGTCGTAGAGCCTCGAAACGATCTCATCGTACCGTCGTTGAGTGAGGACCCTTCCATCGGCTTCCCATGGAAGGCTGGCATCCCTCGTCCACTCAGCTTTGACAGTATCTATGTTCTGGCATACCTGATCTATACCAATTATGCCTTGTTCTGCCTTCATCTTCTCCAGCATGTCCGAGGAGCTCATCGCTTCGGTAGGCCGATCCCTCCCAGTCTGCGATGGCCAGGAGCCTTCAAGGGGCTTCTCGTGATCTTTTCGCTCTTGTCGGTCCTTAAGAATGAGGACTTCTGCGGGCTGACCTAGGCTCTCGAAACCAAGACTGTCCTTGGGTGGGGGTAGGTAACTGAGTCGCCTGAAAGACACGGTCTTGGTTGGGGGCTTGTAGGGCTCAAAGGTGACGGTGAAATTGGGCTGCGGTTGGGAACCGGGTACAGCGTGAGACGCTTCGTCATAGCTATCGACGTCTTTTATAGGCATTTGTTCTTGATGTAGGCGACGATCGAGTCCGAAGTGTCGGACCTGCTGATGAAGTTGTTGCTGCTTTGATCGGGGCCTTCTTCGTAGGCTGAGGCGATATTGACAGCGAAGACATATTGAAGCTTCCTTTGCAACAAATCCAAGCTTGAACATTGGAATTACAATTGGCGAACTGCTTGAAGGATGAGACTGCTCGTGCAACATAGCACGACGACGCTTGTCCGAATTGGGGGATCTTCAGCCCTATCAGATTCACGTGCGGATAAGGTGAGGTACTTCAAGATACCATCAACGCAATACCTATGTCATGAGGGAAAGATGTGTGTAGAGAGTCATACTATCGTGATTTCTTCTGATATCTAATATCCAATCACATTGGGCTCAGCAGCGTTACCCCATTAACCCACTATGGCAATACTCTCATCCTTTGAAATTCATTTTGAACTATGTTAGAAGATCCCCCAGCAGCACCGGTCCTACTAGGCTCCAATCTCCTCACAGCGGCTAGAGCGCACGAGTATCGTAGACCAGCACCCGCAAGCTCAGGCTGTGCTGTCATTGACGAAAAAGCACTGGATGGTGGTTTCAGATATGGAGAGATCACGTCAATAGCTGGGACGAGCGGTACGGGAAAGACTTTGGTGGGTTCGATCACTTGATATTCGCAAAGGATGAATGTACATATAAACTGCGGGAATTTTCCATTGCAAGAAACATTGACTTTTAGCCTCGACTGACGCCTGTGATAGATCACATACCATGCCGTCGCCAGTCATCTGCTCAAGTATAAGCTAGAGGAGGTAGCCTTGATCGACACCACGGGATCATTTTCACCGTTGAGACTGCGCGATGTTCTAATTTTCCGCCTTCAGGCTCGGCTCGAGCGACATCGTTATCAGCAGTCCGGGTATGTGTACGAACGGACGCCGCTGGACAGCGAACAGACCAGAAAAGTAATTCTGGTGGAAGCTACTTCAATGCTCGACCGCGTCAAAGTGATGAGAGTGTTTGACTTTGCTGGTGTGGTAGAAGCAGTTGGCGAGGTCGGTCAAATGGTTGAAGGCTTACAGCTAAGAGCTCGGCAGGCTGGACCTGCAGTGGAAAGGGCGAAGAATGATGAGATTGGCGATAGCGAAGAGGAGCTCGATGATGATTATGATCCGCCCGTAAAGCGCTTATCAAGCAGCAGTGAAGGAGCTGATGGTGAGATGGGTCGGCTTGGCATGCTGATAGTCGACTCCATCACGTCCGTGGTCAGCCCAGTCATGTCAAACAGTCAAATTCAAGGCCAGGCTCTCCTTACAAGCTTCATGCGATCTCTCCACCATCTGACAGGCCGACATCACTTATGCACCATTCTCGTCAACGCCGCCGTGGGTCTCAATACGTCCAATAACCCAGAGCATCAACTGCGGCCCGAAGAACATGTTTCGATATTCTCGTCGACATTGGGCAAGCCCGCTTTAGGCAAAACATTCACATACCTAGTTGACACATCTATCTTTATGTCTGCTGTGCCGAGGACGACTCAAGATGCGACCGCTGCCTTTGCAGATAGCGGTGAATCCTTCCAGAAAGCTCTTATACTGGAGATACTTAAAGATAGGCGCGGATCTCGAGAGGGGCGATGGGCAGCCTTCGATATAGCTGATGGGGTCAAGCTTGTACCATGTCATGGCTAGACCAGCATATTCAACCTTTTGCCAAGAATCGTCCAGCTTCGCAAATCTTCCCGTGCCGTGAACTCGTCGATCTCATTCGTCGGCCTTTGTTCGGCTTTCTTCGAATCTTGACTCGACTGAAATTGCTGCGCGATGCTTCCACGGCCACTGACGGGTCCAGGACTGCTGAGGTCACTCTTACTGCCATTACGCTGGCGGCTTGGCTTGAGTGTGTCATGACTCCCGGACGTGTTTCTCTTGTGGCCCCGCAAAGTTCTGTTCTCTCCTTCACTCTCATCATCTTCCGTGCTACCTCCAACTTTTGAGCTTGGAGCAGTAGACGCGCCCTGGTGTTTTGCCCAGCCATCGCCTCCAGCAAATATATCCTCGATGCATTGATCAGCCGGTAGCTCTCCAGCTTGTGCTGCCCATGACGCCGCGAGCGTCCGTCGGTACATATCTTGTAGTTTGCCGCTTTCTCTGGCTTTGGAGGACATGGATGGCACATTATTGCCGTCATCGGTGTCGCCTTGCTCAGCTGTCATGATACCGGCAATTCCGCCAAAGACTGGCGCAGTCCGGAGAGGAGGCGCGCTGAAATTCCTGTCGCCTTCGGTCTGCTTCATGTAGATACCAATCTACGCTTTTTAGCACGTTTTCCCTGAGAGGTCCAAGAGTCACGGCTAACCTTCAGCGTACTGTTGATCTTGCTCTCCTGCATCAAATATCTCCGTGTAACGGCTTCCTCCCCATCATCACTTCCATTAACATATTCCGACAAATTCAACCTGACAATCCCCAGGACAATACGGTCCGCCCTCGTTCCGGAAGAGTATTCTTGCAGCACCTCGAAATGTATCTCCGACTCTTGTAGCATGCCAGTCCGATCGACTGTCAATCGTACCGGCAGGTTCTTCACATAATCCCAGCTCACTTTATGATCCCTTATGACGGCTTTGGCAGTGTGACCGCGATGTTCGGCAGAGGTGGAAGATGGTAAATGCCATTTCACGTAGGAAGTCCCAGAGACCAGAGGTACATTGTTCAAGTCGATAATCTGGTGCTTCCGGTTAGTCCGGGTACCTGCTTTGCAGTGCATGTTTAGGTTACCTTCAGCTGCAGGTCGAATTTGGGCTGCAGAAGGTTTCAGCACACGCGCCCTAGAGTTCTCGATCGCATTGATGACATACCCTTCGGTTCTTGGGTACTGTTGTGGGCAGTATTAGCGTATTCTGCATCTTGTGGTATAAGGTGCTGAAAGACATAATTGTCAATATTAGGAAGCACTCACCGAATGCATTCATTTTGCGGTAGTATTCACTGGGGCCACTGAGGGTAAAATAAGGAAGGCGCGAGTGTACGGCTCTAAAAGTTTGGCCGGAAGAACGAAGTGAAGCTAAAGACAAGAATACTTTACAATAAGTTCTATCCCAGACTTCGGGCCCGGAAGCAGCCGCCCGAACCGTCCACGCCGTCCCAGCGGGTCGATCTGTTAGAGGCGTGGGACCTTGCCACGAGGAAACGAAATAGAACCGAGCACATTTATATACTTTAGTTTCGATCCAGCAAATTCAAAAGATGCGCGCATCCTTTGACTTGTTGTGTTCACTCAAGGACATCTATTATCTTCAGCGTCACCTGCTCATTTGAGTATTTGTACTGTCCCAGCTCGAGGTCCGATGGGAAGGCTCGAGGACCTTGTTGTCAAATCAGTATTTGCTAGATTCAGCATTCAGCCAAACAAGAGCAAACCGCGAGCCTTTTCGAATGGCTTGCAAGAATGGGTGCCGTTGAGTGGTATCGCCATTGTGAAAGGTCGCTCTCACTTTTCCAACGCAACGGGACCCAGGAAAATTGACCAAACAAGTAGGCGATGATGTGACATGCATAGCCCTTGGGCAAGTCAGGCTGTCAGAAGTCGTCTTGTGGAGATGTATTGCTGATATGTACTATAGCACTGGCATGAGGTGTCTCTCTGCTTCGGATCCTGCTCTTCTTGCGAATGGTCATGTCCTCCACGACTGGCATGCTGAGGTGATTGCACTTCGAGCCTTCAACCATTTTCTTCTTCGTGAACTTAAACTCCTCACTTCCTCTGCTGGCTTTGAATCCGATCTACTGAGGTACAGAGCACCGCATGAGGTCTCCCGAGTTTCAGGACAGCAGCCTTTCGTCATCCGCGAAGGCCTGAGGATCATGATGTACTGTTCGGAGGCTCCTTGCGGTGATGCGAGTATGGAACTCGTTATGGAAGCACAGGAAGACGCTACACCGTGGCCGATCACTTCTCACGATAATCGCACTGTACCCCAGCTGCTTGGCCGAGGGTCTTTCTCCCAGCTAGGTATCGTGAGGCGGAAGCCTTGTGAGTTTGCGATTGTGACTAATAGGAATGGAGAGGTTTGACTTTATGATAGCTCGCGGAGACAGTCCGCCGACTCTATCAAAGTCGTGCTCAGACAAGCTTGCTCTAAAACAGTGCACGTCTCTGCTCTCCTCAGCCACCTCTCTCCTTGTATCACCCGGAAATGCATATCTCGACACTCTGATCCTTCCACACTCACGTTACAGGCCCCAAGCATGTGAGAGATCATTTGGTGCGGAAGGACGGATGAACCCAGTGGCAACCCAGATATGGCCCGGGGGCTACGCTTTTCACCCTTTCAAAGTCGACACCACCGAGCTCGACTTCAAGTACTCACGCCGTAACGCTGGCGCAAGCCCGACTGGCGAGACCAAAGGTTGCAATATTGCAGCGGTATGGAACCCACACGTCCAAGAGACCTTGATCAACGGCGTCCTACAAGGTCGCAAGCAGACGGATCCGAGAGGAGCGAGTGCGTTGTCAAAATCGCGCATGTTCAGCCTCTTTTCCGAAATTCAGTCCGCACTGGAGATACGAAACTGGGTCGGGACTGTCGCGATGCCGGACTACCAGACTCTCAAAAAATCGGATGCACTCGAACATCGTCGGCGAGTCAAGACTGAGGTGAAAGAAAAGGCACTCAGGGGATGGAGTGGAAGTTCTGACGACAATCTGGTATATAGCTATTTGGATACATGATCACCTGTCTACGACTGTCACTTTACAGTTGTCGAAAATCTGCAACAGAAGCAAAGCAAGAAAATACACTGTCACCGCAGAAGATGGCAGATAGAGTGAATTCTGAGTGATTTCCAAGCCATGTGGATCAGGCGTAGAGGTAAGGAGGATCGCAGTGGTTTTGGTGTTAGGGAGGAGAGTGCAGCCTCACGTACGTAAAATTCTTGCAGACGGCAGCGAGCAAGATTCCTGCTTGAAAATTGCCACTTCTCTTGACCTTCGGACCAGAAAGCTATCCACATTTCCACACCTCTTCTATGATGGCTTAACACCGTTGCAAATGATATGACACGCTGACCCAAGAATGCAATGGCTTCCCAGATGACCGCCATGATGCTAATGCCAACCAGAATGGATAGAATACGCCCATACATTCGTGCTCTTGCGATTCATTCACCGCTCCTGTCTTAGACCTAGCAGTCCAATTGCAGCTTTGCCTCGCACAGCGCTACTGGTCAGATTGTCTTCCTCGGTATATGTTTCCCTTGATTCCCCCTCTTGACTGTCTGGTGGGCTGTTTATCTGCCTGAGCGCAGTGGAGTGCCGAGGTAATGCCGGTGTCCTGAATACCTCTTCTCGAGCGACCTTTTCCGGATTGCTTTCTGGAGAGCTTGGGGGCGAGGAAGGGATTTGAGACTGCGTGACGGTCCGCGCGGAGTATGCTGTTGGTCGAAGGACAGGCGCTGGGAGGAGTTTCGGCAGAGAGGGTTGGCGTTCTGGTGAGTGTGGGCTTTCGCTCGTGGATATCCGAAGTTGAGCGAGAGGAATGTGGATCTGGTTCGTTCTGACTTTGAAGTGGGCTAGTCGCAGCCTGAGACGCAGAATTTCGGCATGCTGCACGGTGTTAGCTAGAACCCGATCTCGATAGGGGTGCGGTCTCACTTGTCTTGCTCTTGACTGCGTCGGCTGCGTCATCTCTGTTGCTGCTGTCTGCTGGGAGACCATCGTATCATCCGGATCAAGGTCGAGGAACGAATTGCAGCTGTTCTGCGAGTCGCCTTCTTCCACCTCTTCTGATTCTGCTGTAGGGATGGCGACAGCAGATTGGACCACGATTTGGGTTGGCATCCGCTGGCTTGGGCTGTCTGGGTGCGAACCCTCCCTTGACCGTGCCTGGAAAATATGTTCAGTGACACGATCAACCACCCTGCATGGGGACTCCTACCTCCTGTCGTGGCGTCTCGCCTTGGAGCGTCGTCTGCGAGCGCGGAGACACCCGGACGCGGAGAGCTGGTTGGGCATATTCCGGGTCTGCTACGACTTGAATGGGCCTCTTGTTGCTCAATGCGTCTTTCCCAATGTCGCCCTTCGTTGAGGGCGTCCCAAACGTGTTGATTGGAAGATCAGAGAGGGCACGACGTGTGGGGGTTGCTAATGCCATGACTGAAGCCTGTGCCTGTTTCGTAGACCCATAGTCAGAAAAAAGCTTCTCGCAAATAACCATTCAAGACGAAAACATACTTGAAGAGGCGAGGGGAGAGGGCTCAATTGAAGAGACGAAAGAGGTGGAATCTAGAGTGGAACTGATATCAATAGCTTATGATTGTGGGAGTAACTGATGTACTGAATTGGTGCAAAGAATAAGCCCTCAATAAAGCGTGTATGCTATGTTTCACAGGCAGTAAACAAGCACGTGTGAGTGATCTTCTCGCGTTTGTGTATTTCCATCTGAAGCTATCGCGGCATCGGAGCGTCGGTCAGTCGGCGCTTTCTTTCGCCGCAACCTCGGGTAGATCTGGTCGCTGAGTAAGCACCCATCAATAGGCTAGAACAACAGATCATCGTCAATGATCATGCTTGAGCACCTGATTCGTGCATGCGAACAGCTTTCTCCATACCCCTTCTTGTCACAGTATAACATCCCATATCTCCCACATTTGAAGCTGTACGTAGGTTGCAGCCAGCTACCTCACCCCTATACTTTAACTCGAACCCAGCCATGGCGAGCCGAGTCGCGGTACCCTTTCTGGTCGGCATGATGCTGCTGAGTGGTGTCTGCAATACATTGCTCTCGAAATACCAGGTATGCGCCATTGTCATCGCTGCCGCTCTCTCAGACTGATGTTTGCAGGACCTCCAATGCGTTGCGAACTGTGACTCCGAAGATCCTCAAGAGATACGACGCTTCTCCATGCCTGTCATACAAACGTGTGTATCGATTTACCCTGTATCTATTGGCAAGTCTGACGCCTCTCAGAGCCCAAATGTTCGTCGGTGAGATGGGCTGCTGGCTCGTCGTCTTCGGCTTCTACCTCTACAAACGCTACGTCACGAAAGATGCCCCTCTTCTCCAAGCCGGCTACCTACCCGTTGATGATCATGACTCGGGGATCGAAAGTGACGAAGAAGATGGGATGACAGCATCTTTCTCCGCAGTCCAAGCTACCAACCCTATTGCACAAGCACTCGTGGCTCCAAAGGACGGACGAAGGGAGCTGGTCGGTTGGAGGGTTATATTACTGGCATTGCCCGCATGTTGTGATATCACTGGGACGACCTTGATGAACGTGGGACTTCTCTTCGTAGCAGCCAGTATCTACCAGATGACCCGTGGAGCTTTGGTGCTGTTCGTCGGAGTCTTCAGTGTCATCTTCCTCAAGCGCAAGCTGTACCTATACCAGTGGTTGGCCCTCTTCATCGTGGTTCTTGGTGTCGCGATCGTCGGACTAGCAGGCGCCATCGCACCGAATCCTCAAGCTCAGCCTGAGCCAAGGTCCATAGTCGAGACAGGTCTTCTTCTTTTGCGGGCAGTGGCAGAGGATTTCAAGACCAAGGCGAAAACAGAAGAAGCTTTGTACACTGTCATCGGCGTCCTCATGATTGCTGCGGCTCAGATCTTCACCGCCACACAATTCGTCCTCGAAGAATGGATCTTAGAGCAATACGCCCTGGAGCCTCTCAAAGTCGTTGGCTGGGAGGGTGTCTTCGGCTTCATCGTCACCGTCCTAGGCATGATCATCCTACATTTCGCCATTGGCACAACAGAAAGAGGGCGAAACGGCTACTTTGATGCGAAAGAGGGTTGGAGGGAGATCACCCACTACAAAGCCATCGCAGTATCCTCGGTGCTGATCATGATTAGCATTGGGGGCTTCAACTTCTTTGGGTTGTCAGTCACGAGGACTGTCAGTGCTACCGCGAGATCTACCATTGATACCTGTCGAACGCTTTTTATTTGGATTGTGTCGCTCGGATTGGGCTGGGAGACGTTCAAATGGCTTCAGATTGTTGGCTTCGCTTTGCTTGTCTATGGGACTTTTTTGTTCAATGATATTGTCAGCCCACCACTAAGACGATGCATTAGACGGCCGAAGAATGAGGCACTATTGGCCGAGGAGCCAATCGAACGTTCATGACAAGAATCATGTTACCAGTCGTGCCAGCCTCATCATCACTTTCAGAACACTATTAGCATCACAGTCCGTAATCCCAGCGACAATCGACAACAGCAAAACATAGGACCGGTTCAACATCATTCTTCTTGAAATACCCTTGTTATTATCCATTAGAGAAATACTTATGTCTATCATATACTGGACCTAGCCAGAAACACCTTTACAACGCGCCAAACCAGCTACGTCAGTCTCCCACGTTCTCAGCAAGACCGAACAACCCCATTATCCTCCGATTCTATGTACACATCTCGAGATGCCATTAGCGCAATCTCTCAGCCAGATCGTTCCCTCAACCCCATGCCATTCTGGTTAAAGTACGCCACCGCGCCCGCAGACGAGCTATACTGGCTAATACCAAAACGAAGGTTAATAGTCGGCTCGCACACCAACTGATTGATAAAGATGAGCTTGGGCTGATTCGCATCCGAGCCCGTTGGCAACTCAAACGTGCCGATCAAGCTTCCAGTCGCGGCATCAACACTGTTGTACGTTGGCCTATTGCCCAGGTTCCCATTGACTTTGAATACATTGATCTGGCCTTCACCAGTGCTGCTGTACCCGTCATTCGGCACGAAGTTGAACTCGAAGGAGAAAGGTCCGGGACTTTTGCCACAGGGCAGGTTGGCAAACGACACGACGAGATCGACATTGTTGGTGCCGCCTGCGTCCTGGCTGACTCGGAATTCAAAAGCGATGCCCGCTTGGTTCGTAACACTGGGCGACGCGGCGCTCGTAGTGGACGAGTTGGTGCCGGTCGCGCTTGTCAGGCTCAGAAGAGACGAAGAGACGCTGCTGGCAGACGTCACGCTCGGCATGCTTGTGGAAGCGACACCCATCTGCCGCGCCTCAAGCCCATCCCTGAGATCCGTCACGATGTCGTTGATATCGCGTATCTGCTTCGCCTCGCGCGCGCGCATGCTGCCGACCATGAAGCCCGTGCTCGATGCCGCACCGCCGGATGCGAGGGAGGCGTTTAGTGCGCTGAAGCCGCTGGGCAAGGGTAGGCCGCCTGTGAGGGAGGGGAGGCTGCTGAAGAGGGAGATTGAGGAGTTGGAGCTTGTCGAGGAGCTGGAACTGGAGGAACTGGATTCGGTCGAGGAGCTGGATTCCATCGAGGTGATAGAGTCGGTCGTCGAGGAGGAGCTAGCAGCCGCGGCCGCGCCACCCAGGCTGTTCGACTGATCCGGGTTGGCGGCGTAGATCTGAAAAGCGGCGCTGGGGCCGATCATGTCCTGTTGACGAGCCTGGAGCACATTCGCACCCGGACGGGCGGCGCAGATGGCGGCGAGCGCGAAGACGGTTGTTGTGGTGGAGACGAGCATTGTGAGTGCTGTTGTAGTGTAGTGGTTGGGATTTGAAACGAGTGTAGTGTGCGGACACTTGCTTTTCTCTGACGAAGGGTAGGTAGGTGAGGTTCATATACCCATTCCCAACCCCCTTAGCAATCTTCTATCAGAACGCTCCATCGCATCTAGATCTATGACTCCACAACGATGACAGCGCTCCACACCCGTTGCTTTCCGTGGGCTTAAGCCACTGGCTGAGGTATTTAGCGTGACGTTGACAGTTTTGGCGTCGGTATGGCGGACCGTTTTGACTGAATGTCGAGGATATGCCATTGTTGTAGATTATGGTTTCTGGTTCCTGTTCTATCCGTTATGTGATAGAGGTGGTGGCGGCGCCGGTGGGCGTTGGGCGTATGGTAGGGCTTTGAGGCACAACGGTCTGTGGCGTGCGACTTCATGTAGAGGTATGGTTGATACAGCCCTAACCGGGCAATTTTTTCAATCCGAGTCGGTCGAGTCTTTACATCAGTATCTTGGAGAGGTAGCGGGATGAAAATAGATACATTACGAATGTGATTTCGAGTTTTGCTTTAGTGCCTCCTGATTAGGTACGTAGCTCGCCCTCGTCGACGAGATGATTGGTCGATGATACGATTTCGTGATTTTCCTTGTCATCTTGAGAGGGTTCTGGATTAATGAATCCGAGTCATGGTTTTTTGTTTGTTTAGATTGAATTATGTGCGATGATGTCGCTTTCGGATATAGGCATGGAATGATGCATCTGATGCTAGATTGGGGATGGATTAGGATAGGAGTACGCGTTCAATGTGCTGGGATGCTGAGTACAGGACGTTTCAGCCTTGACGCTTGCAGATTTCGATCTCTGCCTTTGCTAGCTCGAGCTCGTGTGTCTTGTCGTGCAGTACGGTTTGGTGGTTATTGCCTTGAAGGAGATGAACGTTAACCAACCGGGTCTTGAATGCCGCCCATCGGGCACTGGTCCTCAGAAGCCATGATGCTGATGACCCTTCGTACAAGCAACTTGCATTCTGTATTGGAAGACTTCTTATCCCTCCTACTCGAGATTTTCAGTGCTGCGCGTCAACTTAGAGCAGCTGGCATGTAATCCAAGTATGTCAAAGCCTCATCCCACATGATCAACTGGCTGTCCTTGTCATGGAGTCCCAACCGTGTGGGAACCAGCATGAAATCCACGTATCAGCGTTTTTAGCGCTCCACAGAAGCGAAGAACGCGAGGGATGGCCGATACGAGACGATCCGAACAATGAAATGCGATGAGGAGTAGTGGCAGTGATCACTTGAACAGCTTTGGGTGAATACGAGTGACCCTCGATGCGTCTCCAAGGGTTGATCATATGGAGCGACAATTTCCAGCCGGATGTCTTAGCCTGATGGGACAACCCCATGAGGAAATATGGTAGTAAGAGATTGCAGCGAAGCACCAACGCGAGCCGATGAGCCTGGTAGTAGTTTGCGGAGGTCCACCGTTCACTCCGTGTACTACCCTGCACTGGACTCTAAAAAGCCTCCAGGTTTTCTTCGCGCTCATGCATCTCGTCAGTTTTCTCCGCATGAGAGCTTTATGTGCGCTGATCCAGATGGCTGTGATAGCAAACAGACTCGTATGGTAAGCGAATTAGCTAGCAGTTCCCGAACGGGGTCGCAGCAAACCTTTTTGTCAAGTGCGATGTCCTTATGCATCTATGAAGGGTTCGAACTTCATACGAGGTTATAGTGATGCTGTTTTGAAATCCCGTAAATTTCTCGTACGCGACTCTGTTTTACCTATGGGACCAAGATAACAAAGACCAACCAGTCTGTACCTATCAGCGTGGCCAGCTTGAGAAGCTAAAGTATCTAGAAGATGATTACGTCTTGGCATTCGAGCCGGAGGTGTAGCTGGCGGCTGGCCTTGAATTTACTCGAGAAAGAGGGCCTGGACATGCTTGAACAAAGATATGATGTTGTGATCGAGGGCTGACACGGCTTGAATATGAAGGTCTTGACCGGCGGCCGATGTGGCTGTTGCCCTCGTACCTTCATGGCCGTCGATTTTAGCTAGGGACATTTACCACTTAGTTTCGTTTGCTTTCAGCAAATCGGCTCATCTCGCCCACGGAAGGAGCTGCCATGGGATTTCCGAAGTTGAATTAGCCTAAATGCGAACTGATCGTTGGTCCAACCCCTTCCTTCTGCTCGAAACAAGGCTCCAACTTATGTAGGGTAGCGAGGATAAGCTGGCCGACCATTGGTTGTCAACAAAAGACCTCAATCGAAGTTGTATATCTGAGTGTGGGCCCTGACGAGGCGTCTTTGCGGAGCTTCGGGTGACAAAAGCCGGCTCCAGTGAATCCGATTGTGGTGGTAGCATCACGTGTTTGACCATTGTACGTGTCGAGACATACTCTCGTCCGCCTTGGGTAATACAATGAACACATGATTCTAGGACATCATCTATAAGCAAGCAGATGGGTCGAGAATGAAACGAAAGGGACTGAATCATAACGTCCGAGTAAGTAAGCCATAGATGGGAGCAGCTACAGTCTTCAAAGGCTACCATCTGCCTTTCGAGCTTGGATGGATGGGCGGATAATGTTCAAAGCTTGACGGATTTGTCGCTATATTGGTCAGCAAGCTGTTCATGATGGTCCATGCGCATCAGCGCATTCACATGACTCTAATTCATCATGTACAAGAGAGATAAACCAATACATAATGGTGATCGGCAGAGGATATTGGCTGAGATCCATGGTGAACAACACAACACGTCATAAATACACGTGGGTGAAGGCCCGGACTTATGGTCTCACCTTGAATGGGTGGTGATGGACAATCGGGCTCTCGAAGGGAGCTGGATACTGTAGAGTGACTCGGACCGTGACCGTTGGGTATGAGCGAGGTTAATACAGTCCCAACATTCTTGCGCACCTGGAAGGATAGACTTACCCAGCTTGCATTGCTAATTTCTGGTCAGGCTCATTGGGCCGCTGTCAAAGAGTTTCATCGTCCCAGGCACCTGACCCTCTCAATCGCCTGGAGTCCTTAGATGCCAACCCAAAATAAAGAAAATCTTAGGATTAGTAACAACTCCAAGAAGGCATCCGATGGACTGTATCTATTAGTTTGATTCAAACTTGTAACCTAATGAGCAATCTTGTATGCGGGTGTGAGGGATTGCTTTGCGTTCTGGCATGCTCTCATCTTGCCATCTTGCCACGATGCCATCTATGCTGAGCTCGAGGCCTCTTCAAATTAACCTTCAGGGTGTGCAAGCGATTTGCTTCTATGCTGAGCGCATCTATGTGCTCTGAAATCGTCAACTAGAGGTTGAACCCGAAGCTGATATGCCTAGAGTTTGGCAGAATTAATGTGTGACTCTCGAACACCAAACTTTTTCCCAAGCACGATCCACTGTGCAAGGCAAATGACAAGCCTGAAAGCCGGCTCATTCTTTTCTGCAAAGGCGAGGTGCACCATGTCCGCCATCGTTTTTCCACCATCGTCATCTTCGGATGCCCAGGCAAGAAAGCCTAAGCTGGAAACGTTGTCTTTCGTAATGAGGCTACTCATTAACTGATGTAGGGGCCCGTTCATTCCATATCTTACAGGTGCGCTGTATGGATGCTTGCGCTTCTCATAGATCTCATCGGTGACAAATGGACGTGCTGCTTCTCGCAGAACATACTTCTCCACGAAATCGAGCCCTCCGTCAGAGTCGGCATGGCCCTCGAGCTTTTTGAGTTCCCTCGTCCTGGGTCTGATTTTCATACTTGGCGGAAGACCATTGGCGTATTCCGCCAGATGATGATCGAGAAAGGGAGTCCGCCCTTCAATGCTGTGTGCCATTTCACCTCGATCACCTAGATTCGACAGGATCAGGTTGTCCAGATGAGCCTTGCAGAAGATGTATTGCCCGCAATGGAAAGGATGCCACTTAGCCATTTTTGCCACGACGTCATCTTGTATGGCTTGCAGATAGGGCGGTTGGAGAGCAGAATCATTGTCTGGTAACATTTCGTGTTTGAAAGGTAACGAAGGGTATGCTTCGCTCATTTGGGCTGGTGTGAGCAGTCCTGGAAGATGCCTTGAAGGCTCCAGAGGCGGCTTCAATCCCTGCGTCTGTGCCATTGTCCTTACTACCTTGTCGAATGCCACACTTCTTGACACCTCGGACATGGTTGGGCTGCGAAAGCTTCTATCGGCTTCACTCAGGTAGTCTGGCAAGAACAGCGAGTAACCGCCAAAGATCTCGTCGGACCCTTGTCCTGTGATTGCAATGAGTACTGTGGGTGGTAAAGACGGCAAAGGCTCTTACCATTCAGGAGGACACGGAAGCCTTTTTCCCGTACCAGCTCCGACAGAGCGTAGAGGCCAATAAAATTGAGATCCGGATTCGGCTGCTCGATCATCCATGTGGCGTCTTCGAAACTGTCTGCCAGTGCCTGTTCATTCATATGCTTCTTGTAATACTTCACGCCCAGAAATTCCGCCGTCCGATTTGCCGACACTGCGACACAGTCAGTATTAAGTTGTATTGGCGAGAGGCAGATACTGACATGATTCATCGAACCCACTGTCCGCATCGAACGCAACGCCAAAGCAGCTCAACCGTTCGGTGACCTTGTCACTGCCGAGGCGTTCCCCTTCCTTGATCAGGTGGTTGACCATGCCAGCCACCACGGAGGAGTCAATGCCACCACTGAGAGCCACACCGACCTTCACATCTGCTCGAAGACGAACCTTGATCGCATCGAGAAGACGAGAGCGTATGCCTTGTACCATTTCATCCTCTGTGCGTTGATCGAGGTCTAGCTATCCAATTGTGAGATTCATCATACGCAGAGAACGGATGCTCACCTTGCTGGGGTAGTCCATATCCCAATACTGCAGCTCCTTGATTTCGCTATAGCAATGACTTATCAGGTAGTGACCAGGACGCACCTACCAAATTAGTAGCGATCTCGGTAGGTTTGGATTCATGCTTACTGTTCGCACGTCCTTGAAGATGGTGCCCGACCCAATCTGAAAGCTGCCGCTGACGATGCCGTCCACCGCCCACTCTGGCTTCCAACCAAGGGGCAAGAATGCCTTCATCTCTGTAGCTACAAAGAGTTCTCCGTCATGTACTGTCCAGAAGAGTGGTTTGATTCCATATCGATCGCGAACGGCTATGAAGATGTCGCGCTTGGAGTCGTATAAGCAAAAAGAGAACTCCCCTCTAAGATGCGATAGAAATGAAAGACCATAGCACTCATAGAGGGCGAGCACGAGCTCGCAGTCGCTGGTGCTTCCGAACTTGTAACTCAGCTTGTCAATCATTTCAAGCCGAAGGCGGTCATAATCATAGATCTCTCCATTGACAACTGCATGGATACTCTGCTTGTCATTGTGAAGAGGCTGATTGCCAGACGGGCTTAGATCGTTGATCTTCAAGCGAACATGACCCAGTGCTGAAGTGCGATGTCAGTGTCATTTCTCAAGGTACCACTGATCCCGTACCAATCTGGCCGTTTGGACTGATCCATGTGCCCTGTGAGTCGGGTCCGCGATGCTTGATTTGTGCGAGACTCATATCAATGCGGTTCACGGTGTTGGCTTTCAACTTTGACTGGCGCAAAGCCAAGATTGCAATCAGGCCACACATGGTGCCACACAGCAGTCCCGCGCGGGTCCAGCACTACACTGAGTAAAGTCAGAGGTATTCGAGCCCTCGCTTTTGTGTGAAGAAGAAGAAAAGCGAGAAAGGCGTTGATAACGCCTGCTGAGGTAATGAAGAGTGACGTAGTGGGCTTGGCACGGACGCTGAAGAAGTCGCATTCGCTCCCATTGCGTGATTGTGGATGCGTCTGCAGCGGAGGCGCTGGCGCATAAGCATCATTTCCTATGAGAGTACATAGCAAGGGGCCAGGCTATGGAGCTGAGATCCATGTGCATTATCTTCCACATTGTTGGTGGAATGAGCATGTCGCATGAATACCAAAGTCAAGGAGAAGTATTATGATATTGCTCCGTGCTGTTTGTGACGCTGTCCTGAAAGTAGAACTAGTGCTGCTCTTGACTGCTTCTGGAGTCTGCAAATGAAACGTGCTGGGCCTCGCAAAACCAATGAGAGTGACGAATAACAAACCCTAGATGAGCGGTTTGCCAGACGGTCGATTCTTCAGATATTGACATGCTCGATGACAGAATGGTGCTGTGTTTTCAAAACGATATCGAGCTAAGAGGTTTAGTGCCACCTTGTCCGTGACAGGTTGCATCTTGTTCGTGAAGAAGCGCTTCTACATCTCACCATGTCAGAGATTATTAGCCAATTACTGATCCTTGAATTATGGCGCATTGCACCCTCTCCAATTGTCCAGGTTCACATATGACAAGGGCCAGATTGGGCAACGTTGACATTAATCACTTGGAAACATGGGCGAGGTGAGAGCTGGGCGGAGCACAGCCTCGAATCGCACCGAGATACGTTGCGCGTTCTCCTACTTAGGCAACACAGCAGGCAGAGTTTCTAGCAAGAGCTCTTGATCAAAAGATCTATTTCGTCCATGTCTCACAAGGGATCAAAAGTGTGTGGCAAGTCGTGCACCCTCTCACTGTGAATAGCTTTCCGTTGTAGAGAATGGGGCCACTTTTGTCGACAGCATTTGTGATTCCCTACCTGATACAGCGAGCCTCTGGACATACTGTGACTGTGTTCCTCTGGTCAGCCTTGGCGCTCAATTCTAGCATGGGGCAGCTCTCAGCAGATTTGGTAGCATACTTGTGCTTGATTGTATAAGGGGAGTACGCGACTAGAGCATTATTTGACTGTTGCGACAGCGTTCCTTAAGACGATTGATTTAAGAAATAAAGGAAACAGGAAATGCGCAAAGGCAGGGCCTACCTTACTTTAGCTTGGGTGTTAAGCTGCTACCGAGGTTGACACCAAAACTCTTGAGTTAGCGCTGACGGAAGGTGCACCAATATCTTGACGAGCTAGGCGGCCAGTCTCCCCGGATATCGCACCTAAGCAGTACGTACCTCCCTAGAGCTAAGTAGTGCCCTTAGGCACCCTCATCCCCGTAGACTTGGCGCTTGCTTAAGACTTTTGGTGTCAACTGTCCGTAGCGTCTCCTACAAAGTATGTAGATCGGCTTGCCCAAGTAGGCTAACGGTTATTGGCAAGCTCATCTGCTAGCGTAAAGTATTGTTTCCCAAGTCAAGTCTGTGAGGCTCGGCACCAACGCCTGACAACCGCACCTTCTTCTCACCAAGGACCGCGAAGAGCATCCCGATTCTCATTCACTAAAAGGCCTAATTGTGAACCGAGGTCACTTGAGCGTACAGAGAAGATACCTTCGTCACCTCTCCAAGCAAGGCGTCCCTGCCATGTTCTAGCAACATGCCGTACCCCACCTCGCCCGAATGTGAGACCTTCCTAATCGGGAGGCTCCATTCAGAATGATGCGGCCATTGGTCCCATGAACACCATCGAACATCATCCTTTGATCGGGGATGACGCAGAACGATGCAGCTTCTACCATCTCTGTCTCACCTGAGTATTTGCAGCCCGATGTGAGAGTTTACGGTGAAGGAATCTTCACTGCATCGGGCAGGTGAGGCTGGTGGCCCCTTGCACCTGCCATATCCATATCCATATCCCACAGATCAAGGCATGTCACTACTCACAATGTCCCGCTCGGCGTCGGTGATAGCTTACGCACGCAACCACATAAATACTCTCGGATCTTCCCATTACCCTGATCACACTCATTGATATTCATCCTACTGCAGCATGCGTACTGCATACTTCCTCCCCGTCCTGTTCGCTTGCTCCGTGGCAGCGACGAATGCTGTCGACGCTTTCAAGAGAGTCGACCGAGTCTTGGAGTCCAGAGTCAAGGCGCAGAAGGCTCCCGTGCCCCATCATGAGCGACTTCAGAAGCGCGCATCACCTTTCTTGAACAATGTCACACAGAGTACAACCACCGAACTATGTGTCTTGTTCTATCACTGATATATAAGCAGAGTTCGTCGTCGATGGCACCAAGATCCCCGATGTCAACGTGGGTTGAGAAGGCCCCGAGTTAGGAGATGAGCTTACGTTGATGCAGTTCGACGTGGGAGAATCATATGCTGGGTTGATACCTGTCTCTTCCAAGGCCAACGAGACTCGAGAGCTGTTCTTCTGGTCAGTTTCACTCGCTCCACCTAGTGTCTCTTACTGATGCTTGCTACCAGGTTCTTTCCCTCCTCAAACCCTGCCGCTACAGATGAGATCGTCATCTGGTAAGGAAACCCTCACCCGCCTCTTCACGCGTGACTAAATCCTCCTCCCAGGTTCAACGGTGGCCCCGGCTGCAGCTCCCTTAGCGGCCTCCTCTTAGAAAACGGCCCCTTCACCTGGCAACCTGGGACTTTCGCTCCAACGCAGAACCCGTATACCTGGGTGAACCTGACGAATATGCTGTGGGTGGAACAACCGGTGGGCGTTGGATTTTCTCAAGGGACCCCGGACGTTGTGGACGAACCTGGTCTCGCGAGAGAGTTCATGGGATTCTACAAGAACTTCGTGGATGACTTTCAAGCCCAAGGCAAGAAGGTCTACATCACGGGCGAAAGCTACGGCGGATTCTATGTTCCGTACGTGGCGGATGCCTTCATCAACGCTGACGATACGAAATACTACAATCTGGCCGGCGTGGCCATCAATGATCCAATTCTCGGTGACGGGGACTTGCAGCAGGAGGGTAAGCCTCTCGCGCTCTTGGACCATGCAGCCAAGACTGACATCCCTATAGTACCCATCGTGCCATATCTGGACTATTGGGAGAGGGTCTTTAGCTTGAATGAGACCTTCACCACTGCGATTCATGAAAAGGCGGCTTCGTGTGGCTACACAGACTACATCAACAAATACCTCACGTTCCCTCCGCCAGGGCCCTTCCCTCAACCTACGAACAGCTCCAACGGCTGCGATGTCTTCACCGATGTTTTCAACGCAGCACTGGAAGTCAATCCATGCTTCAACATCTACCATATTCTAGACACCTGCCCTCACCTGTTCGACGTGCTCGGCATAGTCAATCAGGGCGACTTCTTCCCTCCAGGAGCCCAAGTGTATTTCAACCGCAGCGACGTACAGGCTGCCATCAATGCACCCCCAACGAATTGGATGCAATGTACCGATAAGAACGTTTTTGCCGGCCCCGCTGGTAACAACCCAAAGGATGAGTCCCTTGGACCCGCACAGGATGGCGTACTCCAGCATGTTATTGAGTCAACGAACAACACGATCATTGGCGTTGGAGGCCTAGACTACCTGTTACCAACCAACGGTTCGTTGCTCGTGATCCAGAACATGACCTGGAACGGGCTTCAAGGGTTTCAGACGCCACCAGCGACAGACTTTTTCGTGCCCTACCACCCAGAGTACAATGGCGGCTCCCTTGCTGGAGCAGGAAATCTTGGCAAGTGGGTGTACGAACGTGGCCTGACGTTTTACTCTGTAGAGTTGGCCGGACATGGTAAGCCTTCCTGCAATTCCTTTCAAGCCCTGATACTGACAACTCACTAGAACTACCGGAATACTCGCCGGGTGCTGGGTACAGGATTGTTGAGCTCTTGTTGGGAAGAATTTCCTCCTTGGGCCAGACAGGTGACTTCACCACTCAGACTGGGGACTTTACGGGCACGACACCGCTCTCGAAGCGTGGAGGCTACCGCCGCATGACCGTTTAGGCCGAGCGTGCCATAATACTGTGGTTCTCGTGGTCCTTACAGACCCCGTAGCATGCAATAGAATACCAATAGATCTAAGTTCTGACGGCCAACATATTCCCTTTCCCATAAAAGTCTCAAAGCAATGAATGAATTCCAGCTTACGAAACCCGAGGGAGATTGAGTATCCGAGTCCGACAAGAAGCACCACGGGCCTCTGGCAGAGCACGTTGTAGAAGCATCCATATTGAAGAAATATCTCTCCATCCTTCTCTGTCGGATTCACTTGTCACTATCATGGCTGATTGAGAGGTCGGTGTGGCAGATCTACGATGTTAAGCATAATTGTTCTGCACTTGGAGGTTTTTTTGATCATGTAACGTTTGGGCCACGCAGGGCTTCGGGACTGCGGAGGGGGTAGATGGTGGGTCTTAGGGTCTTGGGGTAGGGGGTTTTGCATATCTTGGGTCGACTCGAGAGGGTAGAGGTTGATTGCTTGGGATGTGAACTAGGATCTTAAATTATTATTCGCCTCATGTATATGGGTTCTTGGAGATGTAGCTTAGAGCTTCGAGATCACGGATTTTCTTGTAATTTGGGGGGGTTTGAGAGGGTAGGTCGTGGATGTGGATGTGTGGTGGGTGGTGGGCGGTATGTGGTATGTGGTATGTGGACTGCATATGGGTTTGAATGTGGCAGATAGTAGTTGTATGGTCTATGAAGTGGGTTTGGTCCGTTTGACTGCTGGAGTGTGAGGGGAGGGGAATCGGAATCGGGGTGGTTGGGAGAGGGTGCAGGGTGCGTGGTGCGTGGTAAGTATATAGACTGAGCTTGCGGTTTTTATTGTGGGAATATAGGAAGAAGGGAGGGGAATCTGCGGACTTTATTGGCCGTTGGAGGTTTAGGGGAGACCATTTTGGGGTTAACGAAGGTAGTTTGGTATGAGATGGCGTTCTGGCAATGGATACGGTGGTGGATATATGTTGGTTTGGGATTCGTGGGTTTGAGTCCGTGAGCGCATGTTTCTTGGGGGTTCTAGGGTGTTGGTTTTTTGGATTGGGGTGGGGGTGGATTGTTGTTGGTGTGTAGTTGGTGTATGGGAGGG
>JAABUK010002698.1_pt1 | contig 31453 bp, 39 predicted proteins | sample 5559141 | NCBI WGS metagenome assembly JAABUK01 (sample SAMN10711869, study PRJNA513367) | rock metagenome | isolation source: Antarctica rocks | place: Antarctica: Victoria Land, Pudding Butte nord | collected 2016-01-03
GAGGATTGCATCACCTGCAGCTTGAATCGTTGATGGTTGGGCAGCTTGCCCTCTCTGAAAGCTTTGATTGTTGTCAGCCGCTGTTGCCCATCCACAACCTCTTGACGTTCAGGTGAAACTTGATGCAACCAGACTTCTTGAAATGGCAATCCCAGCAAGATTGTTTCCACAAACTTGCTGCATGCAGGCAGCTCCCATTCAAAGTCACGCTGATACTCAGGCTGGAGGTCAATGTACCCTCTCTGCTCCTGTGTGCACAAATCATGTATTGATACTTTGCCTGTAGCTTTGGAGCGTGAACCTGCTGAGGAGCTGCTTTGCTGGCGTGTGCAGTCAAGAGGAGCAAGTCGCATGAACCTCCAGCCCGGCTATTTGATCCTCGAATACCTTGTTCAAGAATGTATGAACGTCTATGTTTTGAGGAGTGACAGGAACATCATAGGTCTTTGACGAAGCACGGTCTGACTCATCGCTGCGAGAGCCGGTTGGGGCTGCAGCTGTAATTGTTGCCCTCTGTCTCAGTTGAGCGTTGCTGTAAATTTGCCTAATGAATCTTCGTTGCATATGCAAGAGATTTGCTCGCGCAGCAGGTAGTAGTCTTGCTGCTCTACGACTCCCACTTTCCTTCGAGGGTCGCGAGACCGATCGTATCAGAGTTGTACTTATGCCCACGGCGCCCTTGCTGGTCAGCATGCAGTTTCAGCCTTCGCGCAACGGTGCGAAAGTGCAATGCAAATAAGATCAGTGAGTCTTGCAGGTGAGATCAGGTTGTCCAACACAGAGTATTAAGTTGACAGGCGACACCACGGCCGGCAACGACCTGTATGTATACAAACGCTGAGAGGCAAGCAAGAGCGGAACACACGAGAGAGTATCTGCTACGATGCGTTTGAGCAGAAACAAGAACGTTTCGATTCTTGGAGCAGCCAACTGAACTAGCCTTAGTCAGTTGGTCGATTTGTGTTGAATGCAAACAGACGCGGGTGCTGCTGATCACTGTGAACTGCATTAGCAGTGCCTAACTTATCTAAGCTACAAGCTCACCTTACCAAAACTGCAAGACACGAAATAGTAATGAATTTCCGTAGTAAGTCCAGAACAACCAGTGACAGCTAGCCTTCATAATGAAAACGCATGTGCGAGGTTTATCATACATCCCGCATAACTGCTCATTGATGGGGTTTGTACACTTCTTCTGTGACGCTGAGGGCCTCTCCAGTAGCAGCATAGCGCAAAATGAGTCTCCTGAAGACTTTCTCAGACCTGCCGCAGGCAACATTCAACACATTTAGCACTGCTTACAGTCCTCAAGCAGCATTCACGAGATCTGTGGGACACAAGGGCGCACCTCATCATTCCTCCCATCTCTATTCTGACACCTCTTCTTCTGTCTGCCTCCCCCTGTGTAGGTGGTAACCTCTCTGGGTAATAGCCATACATCATGTCTGGGTACAAAAGCAGCCTACACAAAACACTGTCATTATTGTGCAGGTTGTGGGTTGTCTGTCAGAATGACATGCATGATGCAAAATGCTGAATGAAAGCAAGACAAGCATCAGCTACAAATTCAATGCTGTGCAGCGTAAATTCATATTCCAACTTGCACTCAAGAAAACAGCCGGAGGGCTGCACCAGCAACACATTGTTGCAAGTCAAAGCCAGACTTACTGCTGCGCTGTGTGAGTGTGATGTCAAGCACTCCCACTGCTTACTACAAATGACTAACCGTTTCAGACTGAGGAGGCTGTCATGGGATTGGCGGCCGGTCATCTTGCTTGGGGGATGCCAAGAAGCTGGCCTAGGGCTACACCTATACATTTCTCCATCTTCATCCCACAGCAGATCTGACATGGTCCCCTCCCAGCTGCCGCCGTCCATCCAATTGGCAGGGTCAGCATCCAGTCTGAAGATGTGCACAGACTTGTCAAGCACAGGATCAAGCACCTGATGGCCCATGCTGATGATGACCTCACTGGCTAGCAGCTTGACAAACAGACCTGTACAATTGCGTTTCTGTGATGGGGACTGCCCATGATGCAAAGCAAAGCAGAAAAGCATGAGGACGGTGACATGCAAGAGTGACTACATGATGGACAGCGACAAGTGGCAACGCATGGCCACAGAGGATATAAAAGCAGAAATCCAGACATACCAGCTCAGCAATGACAAGCAATGACCACAAACCATACAGTAGGCGTCTGGAGAATTGTACACTCACTTAGGCCTTGCCTCTTTTGTGGGCTGCTGAGCAAAGTCAATCTTGTTCTGTGGGTTCACGACTGATTTGTACTCATGTATGAACATATGAGTCAGCATATGAAGATTCTGCATGTTGTAGATAGGACCCATGCTCCATCTGTTCTCTTCATCCTGTGAGAAAATCAATATTCCTGTTGTGTTCAGAAAACGCTGCAAAATAACAAACGATCATCACATTGATGGTGTCATGTTGTGATACATGACATATTCTGCATGAACATGAGAAATGACAAGTGCCTCAAGGCAACCATTTTATTTACCTGCAAATATCCTTCTGTGGCCCAAACTGATCCAGCAGCATGCTCGGCTGTCCAGCTAGGGTGGGATGAGGCAAGGCCATTCTCCAGAGGGGGCAAAGCTGGCTGTAGTCGAATCACTGCATGGTCACTGACAGGAACGCTTCGCCAGAACATGCATGCCGGCTTGCCCTCAGCTATCTCAGATGGGGCCAGCTGTATGTTGCACTGCAGAGCGCATTTTGATTGGTCAGCACGGACTGCAATTGCAGTTGTGTCCCTCGTTGAGGCGCATGCCCATGATGTAGCTCACCATAAAGTATGGATCACTCATGTTGCGCATGTAGTTGTGCTCCCAAATTCCGTCTTCTCTTTGCTTTGCTTTGCCAGACGCCGGTTTGTCCAGATAAAAGCTGTGAAACCTTATTTGTTTCCCATTGCCTATGCAATTGACAGGATTTGAACGTTTGTGAACTTCAGCAACACAAGCTTTAATACAGTGGGTGTTCAGTGTTCACACCAGAGCGATTGTAAGCACGAAGGCATTCAAAGCTTGTGGAGATGGAGGTATCGGCATCCTTAAAAAAGTGCCACGTGCCATGAAAGCCTGTACATTTCCTGCAAACCATGTTGTACTCAGCAAGGCAGCTTTGCATGTCAAGCTGATGCAAGAATGTGCATGCAAAATACAAATAATTTAATCACACTGATCAAAGGGAGGAACAGCACGATGACTTGTGGCAGGACATGGGCAATAGGCGACGGGAAGCCACATTGCAGCTTACTCTCTATCGCCAGCAAACGCAGCGTCCCAAAAACCCTCCCAGTGACTTGTCACGTCAAGCTGTGTCAGCTTGTCGGTGACTTCGTCCACTCCAGCGTCAGAAGTGACAGACATATGCTGACGCAGTCACTGCTAACAACTAAACTGGCTCCAAATGGTGCACAGCTGCAGCTCTGTGATGCAACCCTCCGAAGAGTAGCTGGTGCACAGAGGCGGGTGTGTGGCACAAAATTGCAAGACTTTGCAGGATATGGCCGGTAACGGCAAATGCGGGTGAACTGCGGGATGCCAAGCCAGTTTGCGACAAAAGTCAGTGTTCTGCAGGGTACCTGTTGATTGTACAATCACGAGAGCTATCAATCGTGACTCAGTTGTGAGGGTAGAGTGCTTTCCCGCTGAGTTGCTGAGCTTCTGCAAAGAACAAGCCTGCCTGCAAGCTGTGCTCAGAGCTGTGCTGTCACTGTGTCGTCCGCTTCGAAGCGAATTCGGTGCATCTCCCTCGAATATGACTGAAAATTAGAACTCTGCACGAAGATCAGCATGAGCCTGTACAACGGTCCCGCCAGAGGTGGTAACCGAGGTGGCAAAGATCAATTTAACTGGGATAGCGTCAAGAGCGATAAGGACCGAGAATTTTATCTAGGACACTCTGTCAAGGCTACTACAGGACGGTGGCAGAAAGGTGAGCCTTCCACTGGCAGCGATGTGTCCAGTCTTGCCGAACACTTTCTTATAACAACCAGCTGTAACATTGCTTTGTGGATGCAGGAAAAGATGTCTTTTGGTATACGCGTGAGAAGCAGGAAGAGGAGGCTGCAAAGGCACGCCTTGAGATGCAAGCCATCAAACAGAGAGAGGAAGACCTGATGAACGAGGTAGACATACAGCAGCAAAGCTTGAGAGTGTTGACAAGGCTCTGTGTCTCATGTACTTAGTCCTTTGCAGGCCCTGGGTCTCAAGCCGAAAGCATTGAAGCAGACGGCTAAGCCAAAGCTGGACTCACAAGATATGGCTAAGCTGTTAGGCCGTACTGACTCTGAGGAGCAAGGCCAGCCAGACCCCACGCAGGATCCAGATGCAGTGAAGGGCCTTGGATATAAGCCGTAAGTGCTGTTGTTGCTTCTCCCCGCCTGTCATGGACAGCCTGCTGCTGATAACATACGTGAGGTTGGACTTGCATACATAATTGCTGTAATGTTGGTAACCTGAGACAATGCACACGTTAGGCCAATTTTTGTACAATTTTCCCACCTGCATATTAAACAATGCATATATACATATGCATGTGTTTGTGCACCGTCAAGACAATCCATTGTGTACTGCAAACATGCTTGCATGAGTCATGTGTGTCTGGTCTATCAAAAACGTCAACTCCTTTGACAAATGATTGTTTGCCAACACTGGAGCACAATTGTCACGAAGCGTGTCTTGTGGCCAATTCCAGGTGTCTTTAGTCTCTTGCAGTCAACTTCTGCAAGTGAATTTGACTTGCTGTTTTACAGTCATTTGTGCGTCTTTGGTGTCCCTGTACGCATTTGCAAGTCCTTACCTGGACAGTCTCGCCCTTTCTGCTGGTGATATACGTGGTGCAATGACGCACTAGCACTGACAGAGCCACTGAGTTTGCCAAAGACAAATTGCAACTTGTGCCCCCTGCCACACCTGATTCTGGTTGTAGTGCAGCTTTTTCTAGTCTACAAATTTGTCGTAGTGCTGTCACGTAACAGCGTCATCAAGAACACGCCTTGTGGCAGTAGGTGGCCTATCTTTATTGAAGAGCATGCGAACTCTGCAGAAACATGATGACTGGGGTTGCTTCAGCAGGCCGTGATGTCCTGGGAGGAATTGGTGTGGATGAAGACAGAGTTGCTGCCCCTGCGCATGATGGACCAGCTGAGGCATTGCCAGGACCACCCCCCAGACTGAGTGTAGCAGAGCTGAAGGAGCTGCTGAAGAAGCAAAAGAAAGCAGCCAGCAAGGCTCACAAAGAGGCCAAAAAGGTGCTACTAAATTGACAACCGGGTTCTGCATGTGTCTTTTGAGGCACATACTTCCTGCATATGTACTGTTGCAAGGGCAACTCCAGGTCGTGAGCTATGACTATATTTAGGGTTTAGGGTTTAGCTATGGCGCCACTGCTTGCAATGAGCACACAGTAAAGTTCCCTATCTGCATGTCTTGGGCTGTACATGTAAATGCTGGCTGATATGCTGTTTATGGTACAGGCAAAGAAGGAAGCCAAAAAGGCAAAGAGGCACAAAGAGAAGGACAAGGAGAAACTTCGAGATTCACAATTTGCAAATGGCAGACATCTGCCAGCTGCAGAGACTGATAGCAGCATGAGTCCAGATGTGGACTCACCTTCAAGACGTCGTGCACAGCAGCATCATGATCATGCAGCTGAGTTGCAGGAGCAAAATCAGCATAATAGAGATTCACAATATCAGAGTCAGGATACGCATAAGTTGGAGTGGTATGACCCAGATGACTCCAAGCGTCACTTGCGTGCCAGGTCATCTCATAGGCAACGTTCACGGTCACCAAGTAGGAGACATACCCATGCAAGTCCATCTCCAGAGCCTGAACGCCACCGCAACGCTCATGCCTCTAGGTCTAGGTATTCTCAGGAGCGCAGCCACAGGCATGAGGAAGAGAACAGGCACAGGAATGGTGGCAGGCATAGACATGACTCGCCTAGTGCTAGTCCACCCAGAAGGCGCCACAGGTCGTGACTTTGTTTTTTGCTGACATGAGCAGTGTGTGTATAGCTATTGTTGCTTCAAGCACTCGTATGTTGACCTCAGTAATCTTTCTTTCCTTTGCATTTTTTTTGTGAGACATGGTCAAAGCAGTAGTTCCTTTGCCATATGGATATCTGTGGCACTTGGCCAGCGGATGTCAAAACCGGTTGTACTGTCAGGTCTGCTGGAACAGTTTCTTGACTCAGGTTGATCACTCCGTACCAAGATCACCTGCAGGTTTGCAAGATTGCTCTAAGCTGTCCTGATGTCTTCCAGATTTGACCTTTGCCTGCGCACATGTGATCACCTGTAAGGAAACAAACAACCCGTTGCTCCGAAGCCATTGGGGCCTCGCATAGCTTCCACTGGGACTTTGCAAACCAGGAAGTCAAGCTGGTCATCGCCTGAAATTGCAGTGGCGATTGTATGCACGCATGTAGACCGTTGATGCAGACTCAGGTGCACCAGTCTCTGGAAAAGTAGTGAAGCATGCAGACCCCCGACGGAGTTGGCGAGGTCCAGGCAGGCTTGGAGCATGCATCAATTCAATCAGCGGAAGCGACAGATATCAAAGAACCTGCTGTGCCAGAGGCCGCCGCTGCGCATCTACAGCAGAGCTCAGAAGTTGATCTGGTCGCCAAGATTGTGAAACAGGTCAACTTTTATTTCAGCGACACCAACCTACCCACAGACAACTTTCTGCTGAAGGAGGTCAGAAAGACACCAGAGGGATGGGGTAAATTCTTCACGCTGGCGTGAACCGCCCTGCAGAGTTATGCAAAGTCGCTGAATGTGTGACGCCTTCCTGCAGTGCCAATCAGGCTAATAGCTAGCTTCAAAAGAATGAAGAGTCTCAGCAAGGACATCAAAGTTATTGCTGCAGCATTGGAAACATCAACAGAACTGGTAGTCAGTGGGCACCGAGTCAGGCGGAAAGATCCACTGCCTCAAGTTGACGAGACTGAGGCCCTGCTCAGGACTGCTATAGTAGATAACTTGCCAGACCAGGCAACCATAGGTGCGTACATCCTAGAAGCACACCAAATGGCTGTATTGTTTAGCATTGCTTCACGTCGTCGCTGTTGTATGTAGCCGCTACCTGCTGAAGCATACCTTGCACTGTTCAGGTCACAAGTCTGCATGATGTGCTGCAGATAGCTTGACAGAAAAGTTCAGTGCTGCTGGCAAGGTCAAGATGGTGCGTATCTGCCAGCCTAACAGTGGGCCCAGGTCCATTGCTCAAAGCATACCTGGAGCCGATCTAGCAGTCAGCAGGCAGCTGCATGCTTTGATTGAGTTTGAAAACCAAGAGCAGGTTGCAGCAGCAGTGAAACAGCTCACAGACAGCAACAACTGGTGAGCTTGGTCCCAATGAGTTGACTTGACACATACACACAAGATTATTTGCCAAAAGAAAGTGTGTTGCTGCTAATGCTTGCTATGTAGCGCATGCAAATGGAATGGGACCATCTGCATCACATATCACATTGTGCATGCCATGGACGCTTGCAAGCTTTTATCAACTGTAATTCCCTCTTTGCACTCATTCAGGCGGTCTGGCCTGCGAGTGCGACCACTGCTGAGACATGCCTTTCAACCACAGCAAAAGCAGCCTCATGGCAAGGCGCATGGAAGACCCCAGCAGGCCCAGCAGGCCCAGCATGCGCAGGGAAGGCAGCAACAGGCCCAGCATCAACAAGAACAGCAGCACCAGCAAGGCAATGCTGCACAACTAAGCCAGGACCAATCTAGTGAAGAGAGCAGCCACGAGAACCACCAGCCGGCTGACAGTATCACACAGTCACAGCAAGGCGCCAGTCAGACAACAGACAGCCAAAAGCCTGATCAGGCTGCAGCAGAGGCAGCTGATGAGTCACAGAGACCAGATGCCGACTTGCATACTAATCAGCCAGAAGCTCCGGCGAGTGACAGGCAGGGCAAAGCTTCAGGCAAGAGGCAGAAAAGCAAGAGGACTAAAAAGGACTATGCTGCCTGGGCAGGCGCAACTGCAGAGACTAGAGCCATTGCTTCAGCGCAGCTTCAAGGCAACCCAGATGCTGCAGTTGCAACTGGACTCACACAGACAGGCCAGCCAAGCAGGCCAGGTTTGTCCTTCTACTTAGGTTTGCTCTTCTACTCAGGCTGCCTTCAAAGCTTTACTGCGTATGCTGTGCTGGTGTTCAATGACCATTGTTTGCTACATAATGTACTAGCTGTCTGACATGTTGTCTTGCTTGTTGTAGGCCAGCCTGCTGCACCTGGGAGCACTCAGCCAAAGATGCCTGATGGGTCACGTGGGTTCTCAATGGGACGGGGGCAGCCAATCACTGCCCCAAAGGCCCATTGAAATAATTTCACAATGTGGTTCTGTCCCATATGGTGTTGCTGAAAATGCATGCATGTATTTGGCTGCAAGCTTGTATTCTGCTAAGGTAACAAGGGAACACTATAGATAGCTATCACTTGTACTGATTAGATGGTGTGTACTACACTACTAGTGACTAAATCAGGTACATTCTTATAACCCTTTTGTAAGTATATCGGAGTTTGTAACAAAGCGCTTCATGTTTGTCCACAACAAAGTTGCTTCTTTTGACAACAAGCCACATCAGCCTATGACTGCAGGTCGGCACATAACACCAAGGCCTGTACATCATCTCAGGCATCCCATTCCAGCTTTGTACGATGCTGGACGCCTTAAGCCAGTCCAGTTCCGTGCACGAAGCTAGGCATAAGCTCAGAGGTGCACTCAAAGGCACTCACGGGAGCCAAAAGCTGAGGCTTACACTTTCAGTCATCACAGCAAACTTGTTCTATGCAGATCCTCCATAACACTTACAGCTCTGAGTTTGTCTGCCGTACTCAGTCTGTCTACACATTCAGAAACGCATAAGGGTGAATTACATGTGTCATCTACTGGTATAGACAGCGTAAGGCATCAGCACAGTCATGCCAACACATGATGTGTAAACTCATCATAAACATGCATAGTGTACACGTGACCACTTGTAAGTATAGGTCACAAGAGTATACTTGCTGCAATCTAGAGTTTATAACAGTAAACAGCACAGGCACACTGTTTGATCTCTATCCCATGTCTTTATCACCCAATCTGTAGCTGCTGCAGTCAGATAGCATGCTGGTGAAAAAAAACATCACAGCAATCATTCACCGCATTGCAGCTGAGGCAGATCATACGCAAGCCAGTGAGTACAAATGTAGACATCCAGCAAACCAAAGCGTACTGCCCTCCCCTCAAAGATGCAGTGACAGATGCATCACAGCATAGCACCCATCGGCGTGAGACATGTGGATTGTGAGATCACACAAGTTCTATGTGTATGAGTGATCATGAATACACTTGACTCTTGCAGGTCCTATTTATACTTGTCCATGATTCTTCTAGCAGACGCAACTGGGTCAATTGCATCATCAGCAACATCTGAACTGGCCTCAGGCTTGGCCCCTCGACTTTTCAGGAAGAGGAAAACAGCTCCACCTACCGCTGCTACTGTGAACACGGTTGAGACAAGCTGCAAATGAAGGACATTCCTGTCAGTATATAGCATCTCAAGCACACAGCAATGTACTGCACATAACTTGACCCTGCAAGCATGTCAGTGCTTATCATGCGGGTATATGACATCAGGCAAAGGATTAGCATGGCGCATACATATACAGCCGGACCCCAATGCAAACCATCTGGTGCCACTGCATGCTCAGATTGCAAAGTGCATGAATGTATGAGATGTCAAACTCACCTTGCCAAATAACCACAGGGCAATAAGACTGCCGATGCCAACCACGCCCAGCTTTGCTACAGGACGAGGCACACTTGCTGGTACCAGACTTGCCGCGCTGCCGGCTAAACCATTGGCAAATTCTTTGCCAAAATGGGCATCGAAGATGTCTGGAGCATCTAGACACCGTGAATGTGGCTCGCCATGCTGTGTTCCCCGCCAGGCTTCCACCATTGCATCACCATAGAAGTCCAACTGCAACGCCTGCCAAAAACAGCCAGGCAATTAACAATGATAATGATAATTAAAACGCTTTCCAGCTCATAATGAGCTAGGTACGTGCAGGAATTGCAGGAAGCTGCAAAAACAGCCAGGCAATTGCAACGTCAGGAAAGATGCAGGGAGCTGCATTGCCAGGAAAGAGGCAGGCAACTGCAATGCCTGAGGAAACAGCCAGGCAATTGCAATGTAGAAAAGATGCAGGGAGCTGCAGTGCTTGCAGAAACAGGCAAATAGCTGCATTGCCAGGAAAGGGGCAGGCTACTGCAGTGCTTGCAAAAACAGGCAAGTAGCTGCAGTGCCAGGAAAGGGGCAGGCTACTACAATGCTTGCAGAAACAGGCAAGTAGCTGCATTGCCAGGAAAGGGGCAGTAGCTGCAATGCTTGCAACAGCAGGCAGACAACTACAACGCTTGCAAAAGCCTGCAAGCAGCCGCAATGTCTACAAAAACAGATGACTACAATGCCAGGAGAGATGCAGGCACAGGGCTTATCTCTGCACATGTCCAGAAAGCTTTGGACAGAAGTTGCAGTCAACAAGCAACTGTCAGTCGGTCATTTGGTCAAGACCCAATGTTTCGATGGTATGGTGCAGCAAGTTACAGTCATGAGCAGGAGTCTGTGAAGATCCCCACTCCTGTATTGGCACAGCCATCACAGAGGCTTACTGATTTTGCGATTTTGGCATGCAAGCTATACACTGGCCCAGAGGCAGCAACTGCATGAGAAACAGCACATGCAAGCATCATGTCTGCATAGAGACCTGGCTGCTGGCATCAAAAGTATGCTGCAGCTCCAAACTGTGACACCCACAACCCATCTGTTGGATGAGTCAATGTTACACATGATACAACACCCATGACTGTTGATTGCCCAACTTGTTGATGCCGCTGGTGAGTCTTGCATCATGTGTGTTGTTTGCAATGCAGCTGGCAGCAGCATGTTAACAGCTATTCATACGGTCAGCTGTACCAATGTTTGAATGTGAGTTTGCGTATATGATCTTGGCGCAGCAGTCACTTGGCAATGGCGTGAAGCCTGTCAGCAATGCAGGTACTCATGTAGTGCAAGCAAAGTGAAGACCGCCAGCTGTACAATGCAAAGCATAGCTAGCAACAGCTCTCACCGAGCTTTGCGATGCAGCAATGGCCTCCTCTACATACTGCTGATGCTGTTCAGCCCAGCCTGGTACATCATGTCTTGCTTTCCACCAGTGCTTGGTGTGTTGGTTACCAGCAGAAAATTGTGTATGGCTTGTGTGTGAAAATGCTAATGTGTACATGAAAGTGATGGCTAGAAGTGCAGCCAATGCGTATTCCCCTGTGTAACAAAGAACTGCTGATCGGATGCTCCTCAGTGCTAGAGTAGCCGCAAGACAAGGTCCAGCAGGCATCAGCACAAGTTGATTGCATACCTGTCACTACCCAAGGTGATCTTTCTGCATGTTGCAGTTCTGCTTTGTCATATGATGTCTCACTGTCAGAAGAGCAACTTGTGCCATCCTCGAGTCCGCTTCCTGGGACGCGAGCCAACAAAATGCTTGTGACTGTGCAACCGAGAACGTGTAGTCTGACAAGGACGGTAACAAAGCGTTACCTGCGGATGTACTGGACGGCAAAAGAGCCTCTTTCATGGCAAGAAACTTATTGCAGCGAGCAGCTGGCGAAACCCCCACGGTTGCAGCTTGTTGGGACGAAAGGCAGCCGTCGGCACAAGGGTACTGGCGAATATCCGGTTTTGTCAATGAATTGCTCCCTGGTGGCAGCAGTGCAATGCTATGCTGTTTGCGACCCCTTACAGTGACTTTGGTGAATCTGGCGCCAGTTTCAATCGTAAATTTGAGCAGAACCTTAAATGTCATTTTGAAGAAGGAAACACTTCACTGATCAGGGCTGGCAGTTTGGCAGTGTTCATGCCGCATACATCAGGAGCAATCACATAGCATCTATGGGATTGAGCCTCAATCATTGGACACATGCACAGCTGTTGAGCATTTCGCCAGCATGGCCCCTGATCAGTTCAGACACCAAAATGAGTGTGCCTTGAACAAAGCAAGGTATCCTTTCATTTGTTATCTGTCATATGTGGCTAACACTGCCTAGAAAACAAGGACTGGCTCAGCTGTATGTGAGTGACCTATGACTGTGCGTCACAATCCTTGCAACTGGATTGTTTCTACTATACTGTCCACATTTGGCAGGTAGAAGCACTTGCATGCCATGCTAGTTCAGCTGTGACTCTGCTGCTTGCAGTTCGCATGTTGAACTTGCACACTCATGTCTAGTCTACCTGAGCTTTGAGGACATACATTGTACTGAACCTCTGGAAGTGCAGCAGTAGCTTCGGTACTGCTTAAAAGGGCTCTAGACCTCAGATAGAACAAGATCTGCTGTATACTGACCACGTGGACTATATATGTATCTAGCCAAGCACGGCTTGCTGGTGTATGTATGTATATGCTGCCGTGTGCAGCAGGATGAAGCAAACCAGAACCTACTATGATGAATGGCAGTTGCTCAAATTAGTACAGCTTCTGCAGCCTCAATGGCAGAACAACACTAGTGTTGTTGTATGCTATGCGTATGGGCACCCATGTTCCAACATTGGAAGTGTTTGACATGGGACTGCAGGCTTTGCAAGCATGCATATTCCCATCACAAAGAAAGCAGTCAAATTAATATCTGCGTATTCTGGTGTGCTATTGTTGCTTGCCTTCCTGCTCAACTAGAGCAATGTCATGCTTCCACAGGTGCCAACAGACCTGGAACCATTGAGATTTCAGAAGGCTGGCAGCAATGTTTGCTCGATTGTTTGCTCGAAGGTGTGTTCAACTTTGAATTCTCGCAGACAGATGGTGTTCTGACAGTTGTCCAAACAGGTGGTGTTGAAATAACACCATTTGAGGATGGAAGATGATGTGCTGTAGACTTTGAAAGCCTAAGCACGCTCACCACGAATGCGGCGGGCAAGCTGGATGTCCTTGGGCATGATTGTGACACGCTTGGCGTGAATGGCAGCCAGGTTGGTGTCCTCAAACAGGCCAACCAGGTAGGCCTCAGCTGCCTCCTGGAGGGCTAGCACTGCTGAGGACTGGAACCTCAGGTCAGTCTTGAAGTCCTGGGCAATCTCACGCACCAACCTCTGGAAGGGCAGCTTGCGGATCAGCAATTCAGTGGACTTCTGGTACTTCCTGATCTCACGCAGGGCAACGGTTCCAGGCCTGTATCTGTGAGGCTGCGACACAACGAAACAGGTTGTTAGATGGTCTGCTGTGATATCTGTCCACTGAAATTTGTAAGACTAAGGTTGAGCCAAGGTGAACGCTAAACTCTCAATAGCACAGCGTCGATGTTTACCTTCTTGACACCTCCAGTGGCAGGTGCACTCTTCCTTGCGGCCTTGGTGGCCAACTGCTTGCGGGGTGCCTTGCCACCAGTGGACTTACGGGCTGTCTGCTTGGTACGGGCCATGTTGGTATACGAACGGAAAGTTGTAGGCAAAGATGGACTGAGGGACGGAGAGTTTGATTGAAGTGACGTTGAACAGGGACAGCAGGCCTTTTGAAGGGACCGGGTTCACAGGGCGGGTGCCCCAAATCTTGACCGAGCAGCCCTTGTTCTATCCTGGACTGAAGTAGATGGCAAAGTCGTTGGCAACTGCCTGGCAATCTTTTTCTGCACTGGGATTGCCGGCAAAGTACTGGCGAAGTTACCCCCCTGAATTTGTAGTGGCTGCTTACTGATCGAGCATCGTCTGAAGTGTATACATCCACCTATGTAGATGCATCATATGAGACCACCAAGTATTTGGTAGCTTGGTAATTTGATCCCTCAAATAGACCTTAAGTCAAAGGACCAGTCTCAAATCCAGGCGCAGGTCAAATTGCCGCATTCGATACCACATTCGGTGCACTTGCAAAACATACTCCTCGAACACCACTGGCTGAAATCTGCTGCACCCCATCCACACAGGAGTGTCAGGCTCCAGTATTGCATTTTGACAAGCATCATTCGAGCAAAGGGCTGCAACCCTAGAGATAGCGGTTCACAGGCTGTGCAAGCCTAAGTACATCCTTGGGAAAAGTGTATCTGAGATCCAATCTATCAAGGAAGCCTAAGTGCACATCTCTTACAAAGTAAGCATACAAAGTGAGCATGCCAGGCTCATGTAAGCAAGCAGTCCAAACAGGTGAAACAGGCGCTTTGAAGCACCTGATGTGTGACTCTGATCTAGTCACACCATAACACCTGGCTACTGAACAGTGAATCTACCATGTGGGCAGAGCCCATACCAATTTGCATTGTTCTCATTGCAACCTTTGATGCTGATGGCATCTGCAGCCCTGCAGGTGTCCTGCTGCTACAGGCCTTTCTTTCTTGCACAGCATACTGCACAGAACACCGGCGCAGCTCAAAATAACCTTGCTTGACTGCATACTGTATCCGATACAACACCTCTATGATCCAGGCATTTTACCATGCTTATTACTCTGTGAATTAGTGTATCCTCTAAAGTGTATCTGAGATCCAATCTATCAAAGAGAACACCTGCGCTTTGGGACTATGCACCACCTGTCATCTACTCTTTACCTGGGCAGCCCGGTGTAATACTGGGCTTCTCATTAACTTGACGCCGAAAGGCATAGTCTTGTCCTTCCTTTTTCTATTTATTTACTCTTTAGCAACTGATCAGCAGCTTGTAAGAGGCCATCCACCTCAGACTGTTCAGCCAAACCACTGCCGCGCCATCGAACCAACCCATTGCTGTCTATCAAATATGCGTACCTGCGGGCAACATGCATTAATGATAGTAATAACAATAATCATAACAATATTAATAACAACAACAATAATAATAATAGCGCTTTCCAGCTCGTGATGAGCTAGGTACGTGCGGGACAGGTCTTGTCTCTCCATGCATTCTGATCCAAATAGGCATCACATGATCAATCTGAATACACTGACAAGGAGGCCATCCTCTGTCCATGCTCTCTATTGGTGTCTCATTGTGAACAATGCTACTGTTGCCCCGATTCCTTCTTATGACATGCCAACTGAGAGCTCTGCTGCATGGATGCAGCATCAAATAATATCATTTGGTATTGTTTGCCATGTTTAGCCAGCTCACTTACATTGATGCTGGAGCGAAGTCATGTTGCTTACCCTGTCAGCCTGTTTGGCATCTCCAGTGCCTTTCTGATCTGTGTTGTGTCTCCAAAATGAAAGAGGTAGTCTGTCTGCATTGTGCTAGTCTTGGGGCTGTCTACTTCAGCCCCTGCCTGATTCTGCCCCAGGCCAGGGCTGTTTTGGTCAGTACTGGCTTCCACAAGCTGCTGCTGCTGCTGCTGCTGTGCAGACTGGTTCATCTCAGCTTCTGCCTGAGCGGCTGATGATGGCACCGCTTGCTGCTGCTGAGAACCTTCATGAGTCATCTCAGCAACTGGCTGAGAAGCTGACTCCTGCTGAGCTTGCTGTTTCTGCTGCACCAGCTGCTGGGGAGTCAGGGGGGAGACTTGAGAAGAAGAAGAAGTCAAGGATGGACCTGGTGTAGAGGAGCCAGATTGGGATGCATGTGCAGCTGGGGATGAAGCAGCTTGTGTTGGGGATGGTATGGGTGCTTTACTGAGTTGTGCCCTGAGAATGATTTGCTTGAAGGGCCACACTGACATCACCTACAGACACGTGACTTCAAAAGATAACCAGCGCAGAGTGCACAGCATGTGACAGCGGCGCGCTTTCTGCTATGCCTTCGTTGAAGGCAAAGCTCAGAAGATCGGTGCAGCATCAAGTGCACAGCATGTAGTGTGTAGCATGAGGTGGCAGCGTGCATGCAATGTGCAGCTGCCACCTACAATGCAGAGCACATGTTCTGCTGCTGATGGTAACAGATGGTTTAGCACAGCATGCGTAGCATGTGACAGCAGCACAGCGTGCGTAGCATGCGACAATGACACAATGTCCAGCACCAAGTGCCCAGCATGTGATGTGTAGCAAGAGTTTACAGCGTTCAGACATGCAGCGCATGAATTGCACGGCAAATGGGTTCTTACTGCTGACTCCACAAAGGACAGCTCAAAGTAGTGGGCACCCTGCTGGCTGCCGTATCGTTCCTTGAAAGGAGTGCTCCAGCTGGCAAGGATGTCCTGCAACAGTACCAGTACTGATGATAGTAATAATGATAATGATAATGATAATGATAATGATAATGATAATGATAATGATAATGATAATGATAATGATAATGATACTACCAACAACAGCAACAATTATAACAATAACAATAATGACAATAAATAAGTATAAAGTCTCTTTCCAGCTCATGATGACTCGGGTATGTGCGGGACAAGCCCTGCAATGGTCAGGGCAGGGTATGCATGCTTGCTGTCGAGGCTGTCATGCATGTAATGCAGCATACATATGCATTTGTCTGCATCTGGTAATATACTGTTGTTCTCACACTATGCATTGCATGCAAATTGGAAGTTCCAAATGGAACACACAGCTGAAATTGGCAATGCAAAAGTGATAACCACCTCGGCTCCTGCACGAAAGGCTGTGCATAGCAAGGCTGCTTGATGCTGTCCTGGAGGCGGAGGGATGGTACACTGAACTCCATCTGGCCTCACCATCTGCCAAAGCACACACATAGTGGCTAAAAGGCAGATTCAAGGCTCACAAGGAAGGTATCGAGCCTACCGATAGACACACAGCTTGAGGAATGCACTTAGTGTGGTTGTACCTGCGTTGGGGGAAATGGCTGAGCAGCCTGAGCATTGATGAGGCGCTCTGGAGAAGAGAATATCTTGCCGTGTTGATCCCGCACAGCGCGAAAGTCATCGAAGTAGCCATGTTGCATGTCTTCCTGAATTCAATATTATGCTTTTCACACTGGGATCAGCCGCCAACAACTACTCATACAAAGGTACCATCGGCTGTAAATGTACCTTAAGTTTACGTCTGCGCTCGACTCTTGCCTGCTTGCTGAAAATCTGCAGCACAGCGTGACAATTCAGCAACAGCTCTTTATCTCGACCGTCAAGCAATGAAGCCGTACAGTTAGCATTCAATGCAACAGCTTTTGCAACCTCAAACAGCTTGATGCCACGGTCTTGCGTCAGTTGAAAGCTGGCTGATGGGCATAGCATGCTCTGGCAGCTCCCGGCACGCAAGCACGCTTGCCGCGCTGCTTGAGCTCCCGAACGATACGAGTGCATCTCTTCAATCACTGCGACACACACCAAAGAGGAAACCAAGCAACGTTGCTGAACGCTGTGCTGCTTGCTGTAGCAAGTCAACGCTGACCACAATTATGGGGCGGGATCGCAGAATATTAGCCCGCAAAATAGGCAGACCTTCGTCATTTTTGCTCGTTTATAATTCTATTTATTCCTGAGTGCTGTACGCACCTATCCTGAAAGTTACAGCCTCAATGGAAATTTTCTGTAAGAATGTCATTGAAAGCGAAACAATAAACTATTTTCATCTGCGATCTTGTCGTATATCCGCGGATATGCTGCTCAGAACATATTTTGGCGTGCTGGTAAGGGTCGAACGTGGTTCGTTATATGCAGAATGCTTTGCAATCTTCTCCATTGTCCTCTGTACAAGTCATCGCACAATTCAAGAGCGCAGAATCGACGCAATATACCGCAGATCCAGTCGCAGATGTATCGCAGAATACCATGTTAATTGAAAAGTAGTAATCACCGCAGACTAAAAGTAGTAATCCAAAACTAGTAATGGTTCTGCGAATCTGGACGGCCGAAAATAAGTAATAAGCAGGAATTTTTAATTATTAATTCCCACTAATCATTAATACTCACTATGAAGATGGCAGTATCTTATATGGACCCTAAAGTTACGACCCATTAACGACGATCTTAAGACGGGATTTACGATGCATATAGGACCTGGTAAGTCCTAAAACGGTCGTATATTTAAGATTGCATATAGGAAATAAAAAAACAGCGTCCATATGCGAAGCTTATAATCAAATAGGGTCTCCTTGGGGTTCTTAAAACATGCATGTAATTTGTCAGTTACAGGTCTTGTAATATAGGGTGCTGTCATGATAAGAATCCTAAAAGAAGCTCCTAGCCGGTCTTTGAATTAGCCTATATAAGCTGCTGTGCTGCACTGCTTATGCACAAACAATGACACAAGGTCTGCACAGCACTGCTGCTAGAAAATGGTGGGCAAGCCGTGTCTGAGGTGAGGCTGCAAACTGCTGCTGCAAATTGCCATGCTAACTCAACTTGCTATTTTGCATGCCGGTGCTGATCCTCTGCGCCCCGTAATACCCTGGGTACCAGCACCTTTGTTGGTGCTGTCTACAAAGACATCCTGCATCAAGCAAGCTGTTGATCAGTGTCCTTGACACAGCATGCATTGTTATGTCACTACTGGTCTTACACAAAATGCTGCTGAACATACCTGTTTTGCTACAGCTGGTCTGCCAGCTGGTCTGTCTGCTTGGTCTGCTGCACATTTCCAGCAAACACGGTGCAAAAACTTGGCTGAGCTTTGAGGCTGACTGTGTGGGAATGGAGCGTCATGTTGACTGCATGTGCAATGAACTACATGAATCACTGCTGTGTCGTCAGCTGGATCAGTGGCCTGCTTTGGCTTGTCGCCATCTCCAACCTATATTCTCTCCAGTGTCAACTGCTGCAACCATGACGTAGTGGACAGCTGCAAGCATCAGCACCGTGTCATGTATGCTGACCAGTGCATTTAGATCTGAGATCTCTGGTACTCCGTCAGACAAAAGAGCTCAACAGTCACATGTTTAAAAAGTAGGTGATCGAACGTTGCGGCATACCCGGCGACATAACTCTAGGGCTACCTGTTGCTCAATAGGAGGTCCAACTACGGGCCATCGAAACTGTAGAAGCCACGGTAGCTTACAGAAGTTGGGCATCACAGTTTGAAGATCTGCACAACCCAACAGCTACATCAGAGAAATTCAAGGGCCGCTTCGCGGCCTGCCACGAATCATTCATGACCTCATCGGAACTCAAGCCAGCAATGAAGACCCACAAAAACTTGAGGTGCAGCACACGGATAATACCTCTGATGGTAGTACGATCTGAGACATGGGAGTCAGGAAAGCGCCCACCGATCCTGAAATGTCTCGCAAATGGTTTGTGCAGCATCTGCAGTGTCAGGTGAGGCGTGTGTGGCATGTATCGTGCCGCAAGTAAGCACGCAATGGTGTTTGAGTCAACACAGTGTGATAGACTGTAGATGCAACTGCACGATCAAGCGACAGGTGATGTAGAAGAACGGATTTGAAATCGAGATGTCACATGTAGCCGATCAATCAACCTCTAAACATTATTCAATGTCTTAGGGGAACCCCACAGACAGCAAATTCAGTTCAGTGACTTCACACAGTCAAAAATTCGCTTCTTACATGCAAAGCATTCTCTAAGGAAACCACTACTTGCCCGACATGTTGGGCCACATGTCGGGCAAAATTTTGGCCCACACAAAAACGTGTTGTCTGTTATACAACAGTGTTGCAGGAGGTCCAAATGCTATGACCTGATGTAGCTGTGTGCTGGGCAATCAAAAACAAAGAGCTGCTCATTCTGCACACATTCCGACGATTTGCACACTAAACACAGCCTGTACATGTCTGTCCTATCTAGAAAACTGTTGGCGCATGCCTCACGCCCACAGTGTGCACAGCGTACCAAGCAGCAACATATCAGGCTGTAGACTTGCACGAGCTACTGCCAGTTGATCCAAATGTACTGCTGCCTGCGTGACATCACAACAGCAAGCAGCTGGTCGCATGCACAGAAGCTGCAGCTGTACACAAATTCTGTCAGCTGAGACTTGGTCAAATAGCCAAAGCACAACCAGTGCAGCTCTGCAAGTCTGCTCCTGAAAGGAAATTGACTGTCATCACCTGAGTGACAAGCTCAGGAGTCAATCAGGTCATGACTCCACAGCAGTGTAGTCATTGCCGCTTTTGCCAAACAATGCAGCTACATGATTGACAAGTAGCATGGTGATCAGTCACGATAGAGTGCATGACAGGGGCAGCTGTCATCATGGCATGATGCAGATGTGCTTCAAACAGGAACTTCTAGCATGCTGCTGTGAGCTGTTTTACCTAACAGGATTGCTCTGCCCACCAGCTGCATTGCTGCTGAATCCAAAATGCTCTTCAAGTCCTGCAGCAGCAGTCACATCTCTCAGCAGCTAACCCAGAGCATAGCTGTGCGCTCGTCGGGGACTTACAATGGAGTTCCTATGTCATTTGCAATGACATGACTTCACAGTTCTGCCGGCTAATGGGACTGCATGAGGGTGCATGACATCACCAGGGCAGCAAGATACAAGGCTGCCATACATGCTGGTGTCATTTGCATCAATTCACAGCAGCGCTACATGCAAAATGACACACCACATCTCACTTAGCAGAATTGTCCTGAGAGCATGCAGCCAAAGGGATGATCATTGTGTGGACACTAAGGACCACCACTGATGTGGGCCTGCAGCAGCAGAGAAAGTGTCAGAGCATATTCCCACCACTAGGCTGGCGGTAGCAGCGCAAGAAAACAGCTGCTTGTCGGAACATGAGTAGCAAGCAGGGCAGCTAGCCTTGGCAGTACTGTTACACATCTCAGCTCAAAGTGAAATGTGTAGCAGCAAGCAGGGACACCACTTGTTGATACTACATGCTGAGCTGCAGTATTTAGCGCAGAGCCGCTTTGTGTGACGAGACAGTGAACATTTCTAGTTTAAAATTGATGGAGCAGTCCTATGTGCTTTTGACAATGTGTCTGAAAAGGACTCACAACACCTGTGTAAAACATGCATGCAGGCTGGAAGAGCGCTCATTTCTCACCTTTCAAGCATTCATAGTGACACATATGCTGTTAGATGCATCCATATGGTCTCGATGATTGCAGAGTAAGCCTGGCAGCAACACTGGTGAGCAGCGCTGCAGCATTTACTGCCAGCAAGCAACAGCATGGAAAAGAGAACGTTTGTCAAGTGAGCTTTGCTCCTAAGCAGAAACAAACCTGGCTGCTGTTCTGCATCCTGCAGTTGCGCTGAAGCAAATCAGTGGTTGCTTCTTGTGCAGTCGTGGGGATTGCTGTACCTTCTTCCAGTTCCGCCTCTGTATGCAACGTAAACATAACAGTAAACAAGTAGAAGCACAGTGCAAGAAGTCTGCTTGTATCTGCTTGTCATTTGTCTCATGTCTCATGAAATTCAACAAGGGGCTTTGGCAATGCACAAGACATGTAATTCAGTGCAAACAGAGCAAGGACTCTTACTCTGCACGAGTCTGCTCAGCCTCCACTGCAAAGCCAATGGCAGTATAACTGTTTGGCGTGTCAGATTCAGGGCCTCAGGCTCCTAAGAGGCCTATCAAAGCATCTTGTACGGCTGCAGTTGCAAACACCGTTTAACCTCCTTTGACAAGAGAGAAAAGTTCCACAATTGGCCAGGCTACGCACTCTGTGGTATGCTGACGCAGCCTGACTTGCTTCCTGCGTTCCAGCCCGCACTTGTGGGCGCACTTGTGGGCTCGAAGCCATGTTATTGATCCTTATTGTTCCTTAGACAACGCAGTTCAATCTCTTGCTCCTCATGCTCTTTCCCATTGTACATACCAGGGTTGATGAGCACGCGGGACGCAATGTGCCGCAACGACAGCGGTCCGCCACGCGCTTTAAGTGCAATCGCTGCGCACTCTACTCTTGCACCGAAACCAGACCCCACGCCGATTCGTATATCACACAGGTTGCCGATTAATAGTATGGATATACGAACTTCCGCGAGCAATTTTACAATACATTCGAGATCTTAAAATGGTTCCTACAGCGTTTAAAGACGCAGTTTAAGAATCGTCAGGCTTATGGGGCTCATTCAGGACGGTTATACGATAGTTGGGTCTTCATAGTGACTGCGACGTACCCTGTTCCCATGTGCATTGCCATTTCATGCATAACACTTGGCTCACTGGCAAAAAGATCTTTTTTGGTGCATCCTTAATAGAAAAGGTTTCCTGACTGATAGCATTCATGAGGACCTGTGGGCAGGATCTGTTAGCAGGCATGCGCAAGGCATGTAATGCACAGCAAAAGTTGTTTTCTGGTCACGCCATGACCCGCATTGATGACAACCGGTGTAACAGGTATACAATAGTCAGTAGACCTCAACCTCTGAATGCCATGTCGTTGCTGAAGCACGCCAAACCAATTGGTTGCACACTCCCAATGCCAAGCAATGAGCTCGTTTCCAGAGCACAATCTTGAAATGTGTTATGTCCCACGCAGTAAATGACAAACAGGTTTGATGATGCATAATGCCAGATGCTGCCTGATCACAGTCGAGTGCCTTACACATATCAAACAGTACACCTCAAATTGTGACTCTTTCACCAGATATAAAGCCACAATGTTGCAAGGGTGATGAGAGTTTGAAGAAAAGACCAAATGCATTGCAACTATCACAAGTGGGTAGACATGCATGCATATGCATGCAAGTGCATTGTATGCGTGACCCCACAAGGTTGCGAACCAGTGCTGGCATGCATATCTGTACATAAATAAATATTTGTTTCAACAGATTGTCATCAGATGGGAATGAGCAATCTTCATTCGTCTGAGTTCAGGTCGACATCTCCCCACGCACGGCTGCCTGTTGTTGCAGCACGAGGCAAACCTGATGCCTCTGAAGCCTGCATTGCATATGTATAGCATGGCACACACTTCAAACAGAATTGCTCAAGGCTAACTGCTCCAGACAATTGAATCTTTGCAGGCCGTGCAGCCATGCTAGCATGTGGGCAATGATGAACAAAGGAAAAATTTGTGCACTGCACCATCTGACAACATTGTGAATGTGTTTGAGGATACAGACCATGACGCTGCAGCAGAACAGCAGAAGGCAGTGCTTACAAGGCAACAGACAGGAAATGAAACATACAAGGAGTAAGGGTGGTTCTACACTCGACAGCGGCAACGTCCTGTTTATATCGCTGAAGCAGCAAAGCGTTAGGGGAAGCTGCCGATGCTACAAGTTGACACACACAAGACAGCGGGTGAAGAACACAGGCCAAGGAGGGTGTGACTCACATTGGCCAGGCGGGAGAGGGGGCGTGACCGGGGGGTGGCCGCTGCATTCTGTACCGCCTCTGCCTGCCCTGCTGCATCGCTGGGAAAGCTCCCAATGGGACCCTCATATGAGCCTGCATACAAATACATATCTGGGTGGCTTGCTGACCTATGCCACCCAGAGTACTGTGCTGCAGCACCCAGAGTACTGCGCTGCAGAGTTGAGCTCCGGGATGTCGCCTTTGAAGGCTCCCATTATGATCGCTGAAAACTGCAAAATTCTCTGTGCTTTTCTTAGCTGCAGCTTAGGGAGACGCAGTGCAGATACCTTTGTGCATCTGAAGATCAAACTCATGATAGAGTGGTCGCATGCAGAACAAAGGTGCAGGCATGACCCAGGAGAAAACAACTGACAGCTGTGGGGCAAGGGCAGGGCTGGGGAAGGGGCAGGTCCAGGAGCAGGGGCAAAACACAAGAAGTACAGGCAGTTGATATGTACCTGAACCATAGGCATACACCCCAGAGGGGTCCTGGATGAGGGGTCTGGAGGGGCGGGTCTCCAACATGGCAGAGTCTGACCTCTCATCTACACTTCCCTCCCTGTCTGTCTGAGACAGAGGTGTGAAGCCTGGTCCAATCTGCACACGTCAATGCACCTGTGTACTGCAGCATCTTGACTTGCAGTGACAAGTCATCATTCATTAACTCATTCCATTAGACATGGGTTTAAAGCTAGGGTCAGGTATGTACAATTCTGAGTATGTCTTTTCCAAGAACACAACAGCATTCACCATGGGTACTTTCCAATGCTGTCTGTACATCAGTGCCTGGCATGACATGTTGCTGAGTGCGTGAGTTCATTGATGGAAGGCTGTTATGTGGGCACAAACATGGGCAACTTTGAGGCACACACACCTGAGGCGTTGCCTGTTCATCTTCTGATGTGACCCTAGCGCCCGCTAGGGTTGACAGAGGCAGCTCACTGCGCATTGATGTCAGGCCATTACCAGTTGACTCTGACCCAGACCTGCACCAAACTCAAGGCCTGGGTTTATGCATCACATGCGTCATAACAATCATATAACGTTGGTACTATGTGCGTCAGTCAGTCAGTCAATAGCAGTAGATTGTACTACTAGTCTACGCATGCCTATGCATCACATGTACACATACACTGTATGAACGTCAAGTTGCTTCGTGCATGTATATGGTGGGTTATGCAGGCGCATGATTTGATGATCATGTGATCATCACAACGCAGTCATTGTACGGCATGGCCTGCAATGCAGCTTACATGCATGCAGTGATGTGTGTAGATTTAGGGTCATTGAACTGCATGCAGAAACAGTTATTGATGGCAACAGTACCAGTGAGATGATGCCAAAAAAGCCACGATGATAAGCCAAGGCTTGGTATCACAGGGACAGGTTTGCCCCCCACAGAGTGTCAGTTTCAGAAGTGTGCAATTGGGGCCATGCATGGCATGGGTCAGGGGGCTAAGGGGGTTAAGCTTCAGTCACACTCAGTGACCTTGGACCACCCTTGATTATGAGAAGTCTGATTTCAGATCTGCTGTCAAGGACAGAGAAGAAGATAGAAGCAGAAAGGATGAGATGCAGTTATCACTTGACAGGAGCGTCCAAATGCTCAGTACAGCACATGTGTCACAAGTTGACAGCAGTGGCGTGTTCAGCAAACAATGGGTTGTTACTGAGGCATGCAGGAAGCTCAGTCACTGAACCTAAGAGAGAGGCGATGGCGACAAGTGACCAGAAAAAAATCCTCAAGCACACACAGCCAGGAAGAAGAGGAGGAGGAGTGTACCTTGAAGCAGTGCCGTCCTGAGCAAACATGGGGTTGACGACGGTGCCTGTGGGGGAGCCCGTGCCAAAACGAACCCTGAGGGGCATGCTAGTGGGAGCAGAAGGCTTCACATCCAGCTCCACCCCTTTCGCTGTGCCCTTCAAGCTTGCCTTTGACGCTGCCTTGCCTGCACCCAGAGTTACACACATCAAGTGCAACAGTACCTTCAAGCTTGCCTTTGACGCTGCCTTGCCTGCAACCAGATTTACACACATCAAGTGCAACAGCACCTTCAAGCTTGCCTTTGACGCTGCCTTGCCTGCAACCAGATTTACACACATCAAGTGCAAGGGCATCTTCAAGCAGGACAGAGGGAATTGACAGCAAAGGCTGCGTTCAACCCTCTTTGCCCTTCAAGGTTCCTCTTGATGCTGACTGATGCCTTTGCATGCATACACAGAAGGTCAAGACTGACGCCATGCATTTGTATGCCAGGAGGACAGGACTCTGAATGTCCTTCCAGGTCTGATCCTGGTCAAGCTGTCTGTCTGTCTGTCAGTCACTCTGTCAGTCTGTCAGTCTGTCAATCAGATTGTCTGTCAGTCCGTCTGTCAGTCAGTCTGCCTGCCTGCCTCCATATAACACATCAGAGAGCACAACTACAACCCTGAATGCACAAGCTGGTGGGGCCAGACAGCCTCTGATTTGCACCCACGCCTTTGGTTGTGCTGTTCAAACTGATCAGGATGCTGCTTACCATCAGTCATTGTGGTATCAGTCACCACAGCAGCTGCTGCAGCAGCCTGCCTCTCTTCCTCTTTTGCCTCCCTGACCTTGCTCCTCCTCCACACACACTACAGACAGACAGCGAGGGACATGTGATTGCCACCACAGAGATGATTTTTGAGCTATGACAGCAGACACAATTGCGGCTTTCACTGTCGTAATTGCAGCTTCGCTGCCATGTCTGGCCATGTAAAAGCAGTAATAAACAATGAAAAGATTGATGCTTTCTGGCTCATAGTGAGGTGGGTACGTGCAGGACAGTGTAAGGGTGGGGTATTGTGGTTGTTATGCATCAGAAACATGCTGTGCAAGACAGCAGCACTTCCATAAAACAGGCAACACATCAACATTCTCTCCCCAGCTCTTTACTGTACTCCCATCGTGAACAACTCAAAGATTGCAGAAGACTAGGTGATTGGAATCAAGGCACTCACCTGAAAAGGTCCAGCCTCGATTGGTTGTCCCGAGCGACATGACACTTGTGCTCATGTTTCAACACCAAAGAACATACACATATACACTACACGCGTGCATTATTACTAAGCAGCGTTGACTCACCAAGCAGCACATCAGTGCCAAGAAGACAGCGCCGATGACGCAACCAACGATGATTCCCGCCATATCTCCAGATGACAGCTTGCTGCTGCTGCTGGTCGTGCTGCTGTCCGTGGTGTCAGTGCTGAGCACAGAGACAGCCACTGTAGCATTCACATCTCCAGCGCCAACGTTTCCCGCCAGATCCTGATACGTGCCTGCAAGCAAATAGTTGCATATTTGACGCCAAATCCTGATATGTGCCTACAAGCAAGCAAGTATTTATGCACTTGGTCATTGCGAACTACACAGGAATCTATCTTTGCCTAAGGTTAGGTGTGTAGAGTGCTGGGAAGCTCCCTGTCAGGCTTGGTGCCCTCACATTGCAAGCAACTTTGCTGTTGGCTGTGTGCATCTTGCTTGCTGATTAGTTCATCGTGCGCGTGACTGCTCATGGTGAAAGAGACTGGATTGGGCACAAGTGCAGGACGCTGTGAGGACACATGTTAAAGCTTGTGAAGAGAGATGGTGTAGTAAAGGCAGTGCACAACAGATGCATTCAATGAAGGCTTGCAGAGGAACAACTCTGGGCGTGTACAGAAATACAAACGCAGCCAAAATGAGGGTCAACCGGCATTCACAGCCATGCAAATTCTGACGGGCTGTGTGATAGAAGAACCTCTAAGACTAGGCATGACAGTCCCTACTGCAGAAGGCCCTTTGAACTCAAGCAGAGATGCGATGAGCACACACAGCATGCATAGCATATGTGTCATTCTGCTGAATTTAGCTCCTGAGGAAGAACAGAAAGGCTCACTTCCTGTCACCATGAGCAAAGCTGACTTGGTGTTATCAGCCACAATGGTTGCGCTGTACTGCTGCTGTGACACTGTCTCATTCAGGCCAGCATCAGACAGTGCACCCCCCTTGACAAATGCATACTCCTCCCCAAATCCAGTCACAGCCTCACTGAAGCTGAATACCACATTGGAACCGTAAATTACGCTGGAGGAGCTGGTCGGGGTCAGCGTAAAGTACTGCAGCTTACGGCTGTTACGCCGTAAGTGCCTGGCCACAGTTGACTGTGCAAGAGTGACATTCTTCTTCCCAGACTTTTCGATGATGGCCAATGTAGGGGGGGTGATGTCGTAGGTGATGGGGCTCAGAAGAATCTGGGTGGGTGCGCCACTGCAATCTGTTGGGGTCCACCATAGATTTGAAAGTCCCTCTGCTGACAGCTGCAGCGCAAACCAGAGGATGAAAAAGAGATGTTCTCATACACACGCAGTTAGTAATTTGACATCAAATCCACCAAACCCTGACTAATCCACCAAATCCTTGCAAACCCACCAGACCCTGACAAAACCACTGAATTACTGAAACCTGAGACCAGCGTTTTTGCCATTGCAAATTTCAGCTAGAAGCATGTGCTCAGTCAAGGATGTGCAGTCATTGACACTGCTGCCATGCTGTGGTGGTGCGTGTTGAAATCTAGTCTGTGCGCTGTGCTGTAACGTCTGATGTGCTCCTGTGCGTACTGTGCTATGTGATGTATGTGCCAAAAGTGCCAAGAGCTGTGCACGCCTACTGTGTAGCAGAGAATGCTTTATGATGAGCTGCTACAGCTGGGGTGTCCTGGGAGAACGTCTCTTGTCACTACTCTGTGTGACCAATGCTATGCAACATACATGCCTACATGCTGATGGTGAAGTTAGAGATGGGTTATGAGCAGAGCGCTGGAACAAATTCCTGGACAGCAATCTGGTAAGAATGGGCAGAGCGCTGAAACGCATACCTGGACAACAATCTGGTATGAGGTGTCCGACAGCTGTGTGAGGCCCTGCACAGCCCCTACTCCATCGGCTGTCAGCTCGCAGCTGCTGCTTGTCAAGTCATTGCATGTGGAGATCTGCAGCATTGTGGGGCCACTTTGAGGGCACTGAGAGGGGGGGACTATTGTGAGGGCACAATATGGGCATGGTGAGGGTGATGTGAAGGCACAGTGAGGGTGCAGTGAGGGGTGGATAAGGACACAGTGAAAGCATGGTGGAGGGCATTGTGAGGGCCTAGTGAGGGCACTTTGAATGCACAGGGAGGGCATTGTGAGAGCATGGTGAGGGCACGTAAGCAAGGTGAGACAAATTGTGGTGGTGCGTCTGCTTTCTTTGCACATTGAGAGCTACACATGCATGTGACCATGGCTGGCAATGAGGCAAACAGACATGCATGTACTTCATGCAGCAATGCCACAGGGCAAAGGCCTGACGTTTGTACACAAGTGAGCTGGAAGAGACTCATTTGAGAAGTAACAGCTGAACAGCAGTAGATAAGGTACGCAGAGCAAGCAGCCAAAAAGATGGTGAAGTACAGTTAATCGCTGATCACTGTATAGCAAGGGTGGATGAGAGTAAAGCTGCTCACATTGTAGCGTCTGCTAAACTCCACCACAGCTGTGACATTGACGTAGTTCACGTGCGTCTTCACTGACACCAAAGCTGAGGGATAGCATGCTGAGGCATTGCAAGGCAAGCCATAGCAGGTTGCTGGAGCTCCTTTCTTGATGCCATGCATTCTGTATTTGTATGAGACTGAGCCAAGGCTGGTTTCATTGACCTCGCCAAGCTCTGCTGACTGGTGGAGGGAATTGGTATGCAAGGTTGCATCTGTCTGGCCTGTGAGCCTGCGTATGCTGAGTTGCGCTGAGTCGTCATTCGAAAGTGACAGCAGAACGTCCGGAAGATCATCGTCTTGAGCGATGTCCGGTTGCGCCGAGCTGAGCACCGCAGCGGCTATAAGACAGTTTGCGATTAGGGCAAAGCCTGCTTTGCCTTTGTAGCTTGTCATGCCTGCCCCTGTCTAGCACATGCACAACGCTTGCGATGCTTTCGTGACTATACTGCTGATTGTTGCCAACTGTATCGCTGACTTGGGCACCACATCAGGCCTTGCGGCATGTCTCAGAGGGTCATACGTATTTTTTGCCTGCGTGACACGCCAATCCGGACTGTCATGGAAGGTGACAACCGGTGACAGGCACCCTGCAACCCTGCAGTTTGCGAACCTGCACTCCACTGTAATCTAGCAGGGAACGCTAGCTCCCAAACATTTGGTAGGAAGAAGAAGAAGAAGAAGGGTATCTCCTCGTTGACATGTTGCATTGGTATCTGTTTACATGCTAAAAGGCTTTTGTTTGCAGCACATTTGGTTTCTCTTCACACACAGTGACAGCTTATTTTATTTTGACAGTTTCTTGATGATGCTCTTTTTGTTTCTCTATGTCGACACTTGTTGACGTCACTTGTTTGTCTGTCTCGTTTTCTGATGAAGAATCGCAATTTAGTCAAATGGGCTAGCTGGCCCCAACGACTGTAAAATCCATGAATGAATGAATGAATGTTGCATTTGTCATGACAACGGTCTAAGGTCTCTGTTCACATGCAAAGTGCGACATCTGTCTGTTGCACTACTGGTTGCTTGATGCAAGATGACAACTTCCTGATGATGATTGTGTCTCTCTACGTTACAATTATTTGCGCTTTAATTATCTATGTGGCGAGCCATGTAGTCAAACAGGCTGGATCCACCGACTGTCGAATCCTTGATTGATTGACTGAAAGACTGATAACATCTCATAGTAATCCTAAAGATACGGTAACTATCTATATGGATTTTTTTAGTGCTCATTGGAATCAATGCAAAACGATCCGAACAAACACCTGTTTCGAACCTGATTTCAGCGCTGAAATCAGGTTCGAGCTAGCTGATTTCTGCAGAACAGAAAGTCGCTAGACTATTTTCTGTTTTTGTGGTGATCACCACACACTTATGAACTGATCTCAAACATTGCCAACGAATCGTTCCTAAGTGTATACACAGGCCGTCCAAAACCTGTACAACGTTGCAGGGTGCAATGAGGCAGGGGCCCCCGGGGCATCTATAGGCTAATGCACAAGGTGGGACTTTGCCCTATAACACATCAATCAGCAACCTCATACTCTGCTGACATAAGTATAACCACTAACACAACCTCCAATCGCAGCTGCGCTGTGCTTGCGCTCGTAGCCAATTGTCAGAATTTAGCCTCGCCCCTACAGTCAGCAGCAGGCGCCATGTTCGTCATCTCAGCAGTTTTTGAGGCAGCGATTCCACCTTTCAGAACTGTAAATGTAGCCTCCTAGCTACATTTTAATATTGCATCAGAGCATCACGCAGCCTAAAACAATTTCGCTTGACTGCATAGTGTTGATGCAATATCTCTAAGATCCAGGAATTGGATCAACACCGGTAAGTTAGTGTAATCCTTGAAAAAGTTCATTTGACATCCAATCTATCACGGGACCAGGTCAGTCACCCAAATCTACAGCCTCACCAAAGACAGACAAAAAGGCCTTTACCTTTCTGCTGTGCATCAGCAACAGCTTGCTGTCCAACGAGCTCTCAGCCCGGCGGAGCCTTAACCCCATTGTGATTGTCACAGATCTGAATGAGCACTACTGCATGAATTCACTGAATTGCGCCTCTCGCTTGCTGGGTCCAAGCTGCCCATCACGAAATTTGATATATTGATCGACTGAAAAGCTAGAAGCAGAGTTTCCATGCATGCCACGTTATAAGGTTATAATTTACAACCAAGAGGCAGATCTGGACCCCGGTGACATGCCTAGGCATTAATACAGACCGAGTCCATCAACAGCTTGTGCGATTCAAAAGGAATTTCGCAGCGAAAGACAGTACCTAATCATCACATCTGCTGGCCAAGCAGCTTCTCATGACATGAGACCTCTCTATGTTCAAGTAATTGCAAGCAATTCTCCCGTAGCACAGCTCAGAAAATCGGGGAAAAGTTAACAGATCTGCTCTCGAACAACAAGATTCTCTGTGAAGGAAGACCGGTAAATACAGGGCAGCAATGCATGAGCAGGGATGGAACAAAACACAGCAAGTATACTCAAGAGCAGGCTCCTGTGTTGCAAAAAACAAAAGGCGGATGCTGCCGTTGGAATAGGCAAATTTTGACTGTAAGCAGGGAAAAGACCTCTCAGAAAGATGACCAGAGTTACTTCATTGGGTATCCTTCCAAACCCTCAATGTACGCGATGAACTTCGGCTAACGACAACAGCACAGCTCTGTCTTGCCCTTGGTTTCACTCCACCCACAATGTGGAGTGCAATGAACTCCTTCTAGTATTATAAATGCACTTCATGTGAAC
>JAABUK010002699.1_pt1 | contig 31446 bp, 34 predicted proteins | sample 5559141 | NCBI WGS metagenome assembly JAABUK01 (sample SAMN10711869, study PRJNA513367) | rock metagenome | isolation source: Antarctica rocks | place: Antarctica: Victoria Land, Pudding Butte nord | collected 2016-01-03
TACAAGCCGCCCGGACCCCTCACCGTCACGCGCGGCCTCGCCAAGCTCGACGCCATCGCACAAGGATGGACCCTAGCTCGTTCCGGATATGTGTGACCGCCGTAGCCCGGAGGGAGAGGGAGCAGGAGGCTGTCCTGTGGCATGAGCGATCAACCTGGCCCGCTAGGGCATCGCCATGCCGCCATTCACATGCAGCGTGGCGCCCGTGACCCACGCAGCCTCGTCGGACGCCAGGTAAACGACTGCCGCCGCGACATCGCCGGGCCGGCCCATGCGGCCCAGTGGTATGGCGGCGGTCAGCCGCGTTTTCTGGTCGGCGCTGAGCGCGTCGGTCATCGGGGTCTCGATGAAGCCCGGCGCCACCACGTTGACCGTGATGCCGCGGCTGCCGACCTCCTGCGCCAACGCCTTGCTCATGCCCACAAGCCCGGCCTTCGCGGCGGCGTAGTTGGCCTGGCCGGGGTTGCCGGTCGCGCCGACGATGCTGCCGATGCCGATGATGCGCCCGGCCCGGCGCTTCAGCATCCCGCGCAGCGCCGCGCGCGCCAGGCGGAACGGCGCGGACAGGTCCACGTCCAGCACGGTGTTCCAATCGTCGTCCTTCAGCCGCATCGCCAGCATGTCCCGCGTCAGCCCGGCGTTGTTGACCAGGATGTGCAGCGGGCCGCACGCCGCCTCCGCCGCCGCGATCAGCGCGTCCGCCGCGCCGGCGTCCCGCAGGTCGGCCGGGCAGGCATGGGCGCGTTCCCCCAGTTCCGCCGCCAGCGACTCCAGCGCGTCGCGCCGCGTGCCGGACAGCGCGAGCGTGGCCCCCTGCGCGTGCAGCGCGCGGGCGATGCCGCCGCCCAGGCCGCCCGACGCGCCAGTTACCAGCGCGGTCCTGCCGTCCAGGCGGAACATCACAGCACCTTCAGCATGGCTTCGATCTCGGCGGGCGTCCCGGCGGACAGGGCGGCGCTGTCGGGGCTGATGCGGCGCATCAGGCCGGTCAGCACCTTGCCCGCGCCCAGCTCCATGAAGCTGTCCACGCCCATCGCGTTGCAGGACAGGACGCACTCCCGCCAGCGCACGGTGCCCGTCACCTGCCGCACCAGCAGATCGCGTATCTCGTCCGGGTCCGTCGCGCGCTCCGCCGTCACGTTGGCGACCACGGGGACCAGCGGCACCTGGATCGCGGCCTCCCCCAGCGCATCGCGCATCGCGTCCGCAGCCGGAGCCATCAGGGCGCAGTGGAACGGCGCCGACACCGGCAGCAGCATGGCCCGGCGCACGCCGCGGGCCTTGGCCAGCTCCAACGCGCGCTCGACCGCCGCGCGATGGCCGCTGATGACGACCTGGCCGCCGCCGTTGTCGTTCGCGGCCTCGACCACCTGCCGCTCCTCGCGCCCGTCCTCATGCACCAGGACCGCGGCATCGGCGCAGATGGCGACCGCCGCCTCAAGCTCCACGCCCAGCAGCGCCGCCATCGCGCCCTCCCCGGCGGGCACCGCCGCCTGCATCGCCGCGCCGCGCAGGCGCAGCAGGCGCGCGGTGTCGGCCAGCGTCAGGCCGCCCGCGGCAGCCAGCGCGCTGTATTCCCCGAGCGAGTGCCCGGCCACCAGCACCGCCTTGTCCGGCAGCCTGAACCCGCCCTCGGTTTCCAGCACGCGCAGCACGGCGAGCGACATGGCCATCAGGGCGGGCTGCGTGTTCCCGGTCAGGGTCAGGGCTTCGGCTGGCCCCTCGAACATCAGCTTGGACAGCTTCTGGTTCAGCACGTCGTCCACCTCGCCGAACACCTCGCGGGCGGCGGCGAAGGCGGCGGCGAGGTCGCGGCCCATGCCGACGGACTGGCTGCCCTGGCCGGGGAAGATGAAGGCGTGGACGGGCATGGGTGGGATGATCCTGCATGGAGGCGCGGCGCTTGTCGCGTCCGCCGGGGGGCGGTGTCAAACCCGGCGCCGTGCCCAGTGCCGTCAGGGCGCCGGCTGCATGGCAGCGATGCTGTCCTTGCTTCGATGCGCCGCCGGGCTGTAATGTCGTTGTCATACCGAGCCGGAGTCGCCCGATGTGCCGCTTCCTCGCCTATCAGGGCGAGCCGATCCTGCTGGAAACCCTGGTGGCCGCGCCCTGCCACAGCCTGATCCACCAGTCGCTCCATGCGTCCGAGGCCAAGACGGAGACCAACGGCGACGGCTTCGGCCTGGGCTGGTACGGCGAGCGTCCGAACCCCGGGCTGTATCGGGAGGTGCGCCCGGCCTGGTCGGACGAGAACCTGCTGAGCATCGCCTCGCAAATCCGCAGCGGCATGTTCTTCGCGCATGTGCGGGCGGCGACGGGGACGGCGACCAGCCGGGCCAACTGCCATCCATTCGCGCATGGCAAGCATCTGTTCATGCACAATGGCCAGATCGGCGGCTGGGCGGCGGTGCGGCGCCGGGTGGAGGAGATGATCCCCGACGCCCTGTATCCCGCCCGGGCCGGCACGGGAGACAGCGAGGCGATCTTCCTGGCGGCGCTGGCGCGCGGGCTGGAGCGCGACCCGGTGGGGGCGATGGCGGACACGCTGGCGGAGGTGAAGGCGCACATGCGCGCGGCGGGCGTGCAGGAGGCGCTGCGCTTCACCGCGACGCTGACGGACGGGCATACGCTGTGGGCGTTCCGCTGGGCCTGCGACGCCCGGCCGCCGACGCTCTACTACAAGGAGCTGCCCGGCGGCGGGCTGCTGCTGGTGTCCGAGCCGATAGACGGCGACCGGCTGCGCTGGCAGGAGATGCCGCGGGGCGGGGTGCTGGTGTCGGTGCCGGGGGAGCGGGTGCGGGTGGAGGTTGTGGATGGGGGGATGGCGCTGGCGGCCTGAACTGGTGCGCCGCACCGGGCCTCGCCGACGATGGCAGATGGCACGGCAGCGCCAATCAGCGTTTCAGATCGCAGCCGTGGAACTACAACGCTGCCGCCAATACTTCGTCCACCACCTCTGGCCGCCTGACAACTACGAGCAGCAGCACGCGCGCGGCGGCCTCCGGTTGCCGACGGCCCTGCTCCCATTCGCGCACGGCACTCGTACTGAAACCGAACCGCTTGGCGAAGTTGGGCTGGCTCAGCCCGGTGCGCGCGCGGATGGCCCGCACGTCCACGGTGCCCAGCGCGGATCAAGCACGGCCAGGCGCGAGCTTGCCGGCCACCATGTCGGCTGCTTGTTGCAGGGACTCCATCAGTTCGTCGGTAACGTCCACGCGCCTCGTCATCGCCTCACTTTCGGATGGGCATACGCTGTAGGCGTTCCGCTGGGCCTACGCCGCCCGGTCCCGGCGCATCCGCTCCCGCACGGCCTGGGCGAGCAGGCCGGACCGGGTGAAGCCCATCCGCTTGGCATACAGGTCCGCCTCGGCCAGCAGGCTTTCCGGCATGGTGATCGTGACGCGGGCGGCCTTGCTCGGCAGGTCGGCACGGACCAGGACGCGGGCAGCCTCCACCACGTCGGGATCGGCCGCGATGGCGTCCAGTTCGCTCGGCGGCGGTATGTCGTCGCCATGCTCGGCCGACACCTCGATCCAGCCTTGCAGCGCCTCCTCGGCGCCTTTGGCCGCTTCCTGGATCGTGTCGCCCGCGCTGGTGCAGCCGGGCAGGTCGGGGAAGAACACGCCGTAGCCGCTGGCGCCGCGCTCGATGATGGCCGGATAGTAGGCGGTGCTCATGGCCAGTCTCCCAGTTTGACGCCGGATTGGCGCGCGATACTCTTGAGCGTGCCGATGGGCATGTCCTTCCGAGGGTGCGGCACGGCGACGGTCCCCGGCTTGGATGGATGTCGGAACTGATGGCGGCTGCCGGTCACGCGGTCCAACCGCCACCCGTCCGCCTCGATCCGCTTGATGATCGTCCGGCTGTCCGCGAGGCATATCATACATATTTGTATGCATCGCACCAACAGGTTCGCGGCAGTATGACTGATGCCGAGAATGCCCCGGTCGAAACTTTCCGCCTGCACCGTGAATGGGCTTGTCAGCAGAGGTGCTTGCACGGCCCACGGTTCAGGACGGAACGCCAGCGGAAAGGACGGCCTGAACGCGGTTGGTCGGCAGCGTCCACATCAAGCGCCTGCCGCGCGGCTTTGGTTCAGCGCCAGCAGGCGGGTAAGGACCTCGGCGTCCCCCAGGTCCGCCGGCCAGCCGTAGGCAGTGGCGACGGCGGCGTCCAGGGCGGCGTGCAGGCCGTCCAGCCAGGCGCCGGCCGGGGTGCCGCGGGTGTTGTAGAGCGCGGTCAGGGTGCGTCCGCGCAGCGTCTTGGCAGCGGTGGCGCCGCGGGGCAGCAGGCGGTCGGGGTAGCCCGGCGCCACCGCCTGCGGGTCGTGCCCGCGGTCGCGCAACTGCCCGGCCAGCATGGCGAAGCGCCCGGCGGCGTCGGCCGTCACGGCGGCGCGCGTCTTGCCGGGCCGCAGTTGCACGGGGTCGGAGAACACCTGCTTGAGCACTTGCAGCCGGCGCGGCACGGCCAGCTCGGCCAGGCCGATCTCGATGCGGTCCGAAACGGTGTTGGTCCAGTTGGTGCGTATGACGATGCGCTCGATGTCGCACGTCACCAGCAGCGGCGGGTTCTCCAGCGCGCCGGCGTATTGCAGGAGCTGCCGGTGCGCGGCCTGCAGGTCCTTGTGCTTGCCCTTGTACTCCCAGGCGAACCGCTCGCGGCGCCACACGTCGGCCCAGCCGTCGCCGCCGCTGGCCTTGGCGGCGCCCTTCTCGAAGGCGTAATCGGCGCCGGTCGGGTCGCTGTTGGGCGTCGGCTCGCCCAGCACGGCGCACAGGTCCAGGAAGTGCTCCTGCGCCGCCGCGCGCTCGGTGCGGGTGTTGGCCTGCCACTTGGCGATGAAGTTCTGGACCTGCACCGCGACAGCTTAGCAGGGCGCGACGGACAGGGAAGGGACGGCGGGCAGACTGGCCATCCCGCCCTCTCCTGCTTCGGGCGAGGGGCGGCGTGAGGGGCCATCGGCCCGTTCGCCCGCCGCATGGACCAGCGCGGCCATGACGCTTTGCAAGCCCGTCAGCGCAGCCCACACCTTGTTCCCAAATTGGGAACGTGCTACGGACAACGTGTGCAGGTCATTGCCAAGCGGACGCTTCGGCTGTTTTGGGGCAGGCACCCCCAGGCCGAGGCACCACTCCGCGCTTGGTTCGCCATCGCGAACGCTGCTGACTGGACCGGGCCAGCAGGCGTCAAGGCACAGTTCCGTTCCGCGGACTTCGTGGGGGATAACCGGGTGATCTTCGACATTGGCGGCAACAAGTATCGCCTGATCGCGCATGTCGCCTACCCGTTCAGGCGCGTGCTGGTGAAGTTCGTCGGCACCCATGCCGAGTATGACAAGATCAACCCGGAGACCGTGTGATGGACATGAACGTGCGCCCCCTGGCGACCGAGGCCGACTATGATTGGGCGCTGGCCGAGATCGCTTCCTACTTCGACGACCAGCCTGCGCCGGGCACGCCGGAAGCAGCGCGGTTCGATGTGCTGGCCGCCCTGATCGAGCACTACGAAGCCCGGCATTGGTCCATCGAGGCGCCCGATCCGGTGGACGCGATCCAGGCTTGCATGGCCTGGCGCGGCTTGAGGCAGGCGGACCTGGCCAGCCTCCTGGGATCGCGCTCCCGCGCGTCCGAGCTACTGCACCGCAAGCGCAGCCTGACCCTGGAGCAGGCGTCGCGCCTGCACCGCGAATGGGGCGTGCCGGCAGAGGTCCTGTTGCGGCCCGTGGCCAGGCCCGTGGACAGGGACGACGCCCCCCCGGAGAAGGCCCTCTAAACGCGCCGCGCCAGGCGCCGCCGCGCAACCGCCTCCCCCAGCACCCCGCTCCATCCCGCCCGGTCCATCCACCCCACCACCAGCAGCGCCGACAGCCCGCCATGCACCGCCATCGCCCCAAGGGCGACATGCTGCATGTCCCAGATCAGCCCAGGCCCGGCCGCCATCAGCGCCGACGCCGCGACATACGCCGCCGCCGTCCCCACGCCCACCGGCGCCCCCATCCGCCAGGCCACCAGCGCCACGGCCCCCAGCGCCATGACCGCCTTCACCCCGGCCATGAACCGCAGCAGCACCAGCAGGTCCGACCCGGCCCCACCGTCCCCGCCGCCCATGAATCCCAGCGCACCCGCCGCAACGACCGCCGCTCCCAGCGCCAGCCGCCCCCCGACCCGCACGCCCCCAACCCGCACGCCCCTAGCCCGCACATCCGGCGCAACCCGCGCCCCGCTTATCGTAATGCTCATGTCCCGCTCCCTCAAAACGCCAGGCAACCCTGCCCCGCAACGCCCGCCTTGCAATCTCAGCCTTGCAATCCCGGCCCCACCCGCTATACCCCGCCGCTTCCCTGCCGGGGTGGTGGCATCCGCCCCGGCTGTGCCCGTTCCCGGGCGTCAACATCCGAAGGGGCCAACATGCCGCTATATGAATGCGTGCTGATCGCACGCAACGATGTCACGCAGCAGCAGGTCGAGACCGTGGCCGACACTATCGCCGAATCCTTGGCGACGGACGGCGGCGAGGTCAAGAAGCGCGAATACTGGGGCCTGCGCAGCCTGGCCTACCGGGTCAAGAAGAACCGCAAGGGCCACTACATGCTGCTCGGCATGGACGCCAAGCCCGCCTTCATCTTCGAGATGGAGCGCCTGCTGCGCCTGAACGAGGACGTGCTGCGCTTCATGACCCTGCGCGTCGAGGAGATCACCGAGGAGCCGTCGGCGATCCTGTCCCGCAAATCCGACGACCGCGAGCGCGGCTTCCGCGGCCCGAAGCCCGCCGGGCGCTTCGAGAGCGGGCGCAAGCGCGGCTTCGACGACCGCGAGGAATACCGCGCCCGCCCCGAGGGCGACAACTTCCGTGCCCCCGAGCCGGGTGAGGAGTAAGCAAGATGTCCGACCGTAACCAGGACCGTGGCGAGCGCGGCGGCCCCGATGGAGCCGGCGGTGCCGCGGCAGGCGCCCGGCGCCCGTTCTATCGTCGCCGCAAGAGCTGCCCGTTCAGTGGTCCGAACGCGCCCAAGATTGATTACAAGGACGTGCGCCTGCTGTCCCGTTTCCTGAGCGAGCGCGGCAAGATCGTGCCGAGCCGCATCACCGCGGTGTCCGGCAAGAAGCAGCGCGAGCTGGCCAACGCCATCAAGCGCGCCCGCTTCCTGGCGCTGCTGCCCTACGTCGTCGCCTGAGCAAGTCGGCGCGGCCCGGAGCGCGCAGAGCGTTCCGGGTCGTGCCGACGTGCCCAGGTCTTTGTTTTTGCGCGAACTCCAAGGGGTTCGCTTCGAGGAGCCGGGATCATGGCAGTCGTTGAGCTGATCCTGCTGCAGCGCGTGGACAAGCTGGGGCAGATGGGCGACGTGGTGAAGGTGAAGCCGGGCTATGCCCGCAACTTCCTGTTGCCGCAGAAGAAGGCGCTGCGCGCCAACAAGAACACGCTGGCCCAGTTCGAGGGCCAGCGCGCCCAGTTGGAGGCGCAGAACATCAAGCGCCGCGAGGAGGCCGAGCGGCTGTCCGAGCGCATGGCCGGGCTGACCGTGACCATCATCCGCCAGGCCGGCGAGAGCGGCAGCCTGTATGGCTCCGTCAGCAGCCGCGACATCGCGGACGGCTGCGCGGCGGCCGGGCTGACGGTCAACCGCGCCCAGGTGGTGCTGGACCAGCCGATCAAGTCGCTGGGCCTGGTCGGTGTGCGGCTGGTGCTGCACCCCGAGGTTACGCTGCCGATCACCGTCAACGTCGCCCGCAGCGTCGAGGAGGCCGAGAAGCAGGCCCGCGGCGAGCAGGTCGGCCTGGCCGGCGAGGAGGAGGTCGAGCAGGACGACCAGCTCGAGTTCGGCGCCGCCCTGGCCGAAGCCGGCGGCGACCGCGACCGCGACCGGGAATAAGCAGAAGCCTGCCCCCTCTCCCTCCGGGAGAGGGCCGGGGTGAGGGAGGCGGCAAGCGCGACCCTTGCCCTGGCCGGCATCCGCTCTGGTGTTGGCGAGATTGCGCTGTGTGGCCTCCCTCACCCCAGCCCTCTCCCGGAGGGAGAGGGAGCAGGAGCAGCTTCGTCTCAATCCCTAAAAGGACGGCGACATGCGGATCGGCGTGGTGGGCATCGCGGGCCGCATGGGCCGGCTGATCGCCGAAGAAATCCTCGCCGCGGGCCACGCCCTGTCTGGCGGGACTGAGCGCCCCGGGTCCGGCCAGGCCATCCCGGACGGCACCACCGCCTTCCCGGACGTGGCCGCCCTTGCGGCAGCATCGGACGCCGTCATTGACTTCACCCATGCCGACGTGACCGCCGCCCATGCCGCCGCACTGTCCGCCTCCGCCGCTGCCTGGGTCCTCGGCACCACCGGCCTGTCCGCCGCGGACGATGCCGCCGTGGCACATGCGGCCCAGGGCATCGCCGTCGTCCAATCCCCCAACTTCGGCCCCGGCATCACCCTGCTGCTGGCCCTGGCGGAACAGCTCGGCGCCGCCCTGCCAGCCGCCGACTACGACGCCGAAATCCTGGAGATGCACCACAGGCACAAGGTTGACGCCCCCTCCGGCACCGCCATCGGCCTGGGCCGCGCCGTCGCCCGCGGGCGCGGCGTGCGGCTGGAGGACGTGATGGCCAGCGGGCGCGACGGCCACACCGGGCCGCGCCCGCCCGGCGCCATCGGCTTCGCCGCCCTGCGCGGCGGCAACGTCGTCGGCGAGCATACCGTGCTGTTCGCCGCAGGCGCCGAGCACATCGCCCTGACCCACCGCGCCTTCGACCGCCGCATGTTCGCCGCCGGTGCCGTGCGCGCCGCCGCCTGGGCCGCCGGCAAGCCGCCCGGCCTGTATTCCATGAAGGACGTGATGGGGATCGGTTGAGCGCCCAAGCGGACGGCGCGGCCCGCTTCGCCGCGCGCTTCCCAGTCGTGTGGCACGTCGTGGAGGCGGACGGCCTGGCGGGGGTCGAGGCGCACGGCCTGCTGCCTGCGTCGGAGCTGCTGCACCGGGCGGGCCTGCCGCCCACGGACCGCAACCGCGACGACTTCCTGCGCGTGCCGCTCGGCCCCGGCGGCGAAGGCAGCCCGGACGCCATCCTGCGCTTCCAACTGATGGCCGACGCCAAGATCACCCCGTCCCTGCAAGGCGCCTTCGCCGGGCAGCCCGCGCGGTGGCGTGCCCTGATAGACAGCCAGGTCTTCTTCTGGCCCGACCCGGCCCGGCGCGACTCCTTCCTGCGCGCCTGCGTCCGCGACCGCCAGCGCAGCCGCACGGCGCCGCTAAACACCCCGCCCGTCGTCCTGGCCTTCCGCACGGCGGCGCTGCTGGCCGGACAGCCGGACCAAGCCTTCTACTCCACCTTCAACACCGGCAGCACCGTCCGCGGCGCCGCCCGCGCCCGGCGGGACGAGAACACATTCCGGCCCGTCGCCGCCTACCGCTCCGGCCCCGCCGCAGAACTCGCCATCCGCGCCGCCGTCCCCCCCGCACTGCTGGCCAGCGCCCGCCTGCCTTGACCGGGTTCCGCGCATCGGCCACACACCCCGCGCCCCGGCATCCGGCCGGTGCGGCAGCCAGGTCCAGCGGAACACCGCGGCGCCGCTCCTGCCATCATCACGCGACAAGAGGAGAAATCCATGCGCGACAAGGGCGATTACCTTTTCACGTCCGAATCGGTTTCGGAGGGCCACCCGGACAAGGTTGCCGACCGCATCAGCGACACCGTGCTCGACGCCTTCCTGGCCGCCGACCCCTACTCCCGCGTCGGTTGCGAGACCCTGGTGACGACCAACCGCGTCGTCCTGGCCGGTGAGGTGCGCGGCCCCGGCACCGTCACGCCCGAGCTGCTGTGCCACCTGTCGCGCCTGGCGATCCACGATATCGGCTACGACCAGGCCGGCTTCTCTTGGCGCACCGCCGACATACAGTGCCACCTGCACGCGCAGAGCGTGGACATCGCCGCCGGGGTGGACAGCGCCGGCAACAAGGACGAGGGCGCCGGCGACCAGGGCATCATGTTCGGCTACGCCTGCACCGAGACGCCGGAACTGATGCCGGCACCGATCCACTACGCCCACCTGATCCTGCGCCGCATGAGCGAGCTGCGCCGCAACGGCGACCCCACCGTCGCCGGCCTGCAGCCCGACGCCAAGAGCCAGGTCACGCTGCGCTACGTGAACGGCAAGCCCGTGGGCGCCACCAGCATCGTCGTCTCGACCCAGCACGACGAGGGCATGGACCAGCGCGCGATCAAGGCGATGCTGCGCCCGATCATCGAGACCAGCCTGCCCCCGGGCTGGATGCCGCCGGAGGACGAGCTGTATGTGAACCCCACCGGCAACTTCGTCATCGGCGGCCCCGATGGCGACGCCGGGCTGACGGGCCGCAAGATCATCGTGGACACCTACGGCGGCGCCTGCGCGCACGGCGGCGGCGCGTTCAGCGGCAAGGACCCGACCAAGGTGGACCGCAGCGCGGCCTATGCCTGCCGCTACCTCGCGAAGAACGTCGTGGCGGCGGGGCTGGCGGACCAATGCACCCTGCAGATCAGCTACGCCATCGGTGTGTCGCACCCGCTGTCCGTCTATGTGGACCTCGGCGGCACCGGCAAGGACGTGGACGAGGCGCGGCTGGAGAAGGTGCTGCGGGAGGTGATGAACCTCAGCCCGCGCGGCATCCGCGAGCACCTGCACATGAACCGGCCGATCTATGCCGTGACCTCGGCCTACGGCCACTTCGGCCGCACGCCGGACGAGGACCTGGGCACCTTCACCTGGGAGAAGACCGACCTGGTCCCGGCGCTCCGCAGCGCGTTCAACCGCTAGGCCGCACGCGCTGAAGGACCCCGCCGACCGCCTGTATGGCCGCACGCGGAGCCATCCGCTGCGGCCCCGGCAGCAACTGCTGCTGGACGCCACCCTGCCCCGCCTGCGCTTCCCGGAAGCGCAGGCGGCGGACCCGCTGGGCGCCTTCGGCCTGCAACCGAACCTGGCTGGCGCTTTCGGCTCCCGCCCGGACCGGCTGTGGCTGGAGGTCGGCTTCGGCGGCGGCGAACACGCGGAGGCGCTGGCCGCGGCGAACCCCGGCGCCGGGCTGATCGCCTGCGAGGTGTTCGAGAACGGCCTGTGTTCCCTGCTGTCCCGCCTGGTGCCCGAGGGCGGGGAGGCCGACGCGCCCCTGCCCGGCAACCTGCGCCTGTGGGACGACGACGCCCGCCTGCTGCTGCGCCTGCTGCCGCCGGGCAGCCTGGACCGGGTGTTCCTGATGTTTCCCGACCCCTGGCCCAAGATGCGCCACGCCAAGCGCCGCTTCGTGCATCCCGCCCAGGTCGCCCTGGTCGCCCGGGCCATGCGCCCCGGCGGCGAGTGGCGCGTCGCATCCGACGACCCGACCTACCAGGCTTGGGTGGGGGAGGTGATGGCGGGGCAGGACCTGTTCGCCGCCCCGGCTCCCGCCGCCGCCCGCCCGGACGGCTGGCCGCCGACGCGATACGAGGCGAAGGCGCTGCGGGCCGGACGTGCGCCGCTCTACTGGACGTTCACCCGGACGGACCTGCCCGCGCCGCGGCCGGACGAGGACTGATACCGGACCGCATTGAAGCTGCCCTGGTTCTCGCAGCCGACCCGCTCACCGGCAGTCCCGACAAGGGCAAGTCAGCAGCTATGCGGGCCGGTATAAGCCGCAATGCCGGCGCGGGAGCGGCGCATGGTGTTCGGCACGAAGGCGGCCATTCCGAGCCGGCGGACGCGCCCGGTTCGGCCGGCGCTGCCCGCCGCGTCCCTGCCGGCCGTGCGCGCCGGAACCCGCAAGACCATCATGGCCGGATCACGGTCATCTTGAACGGGCCGCTGTTGGCAGCGGCGTGCGCGACCGCCTCGTTCGCGTCGTCCAGGCCGAACTCCGTCACGTCGAACTGCCCCAGGTCCAGCAGGCCGGACCGGATCAGCGCGGCCATGCGGAGGTTGGCGTCCGGCGGATACATCCACTGGCCATGGATGGTGACGCAGTTCCGCATGATCCACGGGTAGGGCAGGTCCAGCCCGGAGCCGCCCAGCATCCCGACGCCCCCCATCAGCACCGCCCTCCCATAGGGCCGCACCGCCATGACGGCCGCCCGCGCCGCGGCGGCGGGCGCAGAGGGCGGCAGGATGTCCATCACGCAGTCAATCGGCCCCGGCGCCGCCCCCTGCATCCGCGCCCGGTCCTCCTCCTCGTTGCCGGACAGCCTCACCGTCCGCACCCGCGGGCCGAAGCGGCGCGCGAGGTCGGCGAGCACCGTCTCGTTGCGGCCCGGCGCCACGACGCAGCCTGCCCCCATCGCCAGCGCGACGGCAACGGCGGCGCTGCCGAAGTTGCCGGTGGCACCGCTGACCAGCAGCGTCTCCCCGGCTTGCAGCCTCGCCGCGAGAAGGCCGCCATAGGGCACCAGCAGCAGGGTCATCGCGCACCACCGCCCCGCATCGGCCGGGTCAATGGGGCCAATCGGGATGGCGTTCTCGGTGGGCACCAGCATCTGTCCGGCGAAGGGGCCTTGGTGGAAATATTCCTGCAGGCGCAGGCCGCCCTCGCCGCGGGAGCTCCAGCCTTGCAGGGTGATGTCAGGGGCCAGCCCGCCGTCGCGCGACCGCACGGTGGGATCGCAGGACACCCAGTCACCGATTGACAGCCGCGTCGCGTCCGGCCCGGTCGCGCGCACCCGGCCGATGGCGCCGCACCCCGGCGCGACAGGCAGCACGAGCGGATAGTTCCGCGCGCCGCTGAACACCTCGCCGGCATAGGACAGGACGCCGGCCGCTACGACGTCCACGACCACCTCTCCCGTGCCCAGGACCGGGTCGGGCAGGTCCTGGATGGCGAGCGGCGATCCGAACGCCTTCAAAACTGCTGCTTTCATTGTCGCTTCAACCTTCTTGGACCAGGCCATCCTCGCAGGCTCCCGGTCCGCATCCAGGCCTGGTATTATCCTGGGACCAGGGAATGCCTCCCTGGCGGGAAGGCGGCGGTGATGACGGACCCGGGGCGAAGCGAACTCGGCAATTTCCTGCGCTCGCGGCGGGAGAAGCTAAGCCCTGAGACGGCCGGCTTCGCCAACCGCCGCCGGCGCCGGACGCCGGGCCTACGGCGCGAGGAGGTGGCCGAACTCGCGGGCATCGGCGTGGACTGGTATATCCGGCTGGAACAGGGGCGGAACGTCAGCCCCTCCGTCACCACGCTGGACGCCCTGGCCCGCGCGTTGCGCCTCGGCAAGGTCGAACACGCCCACCTGCGGGCGCTGGCGCGGGACACCAGCCGCCGCGCGTTCGTCCGCGAGAGCGTGCCCGGCACGATCCGGCGCCTGATCGAGGGCCTCGACCAGCCTGCCTACGTCACCGGCCGCCGCTGGGACATCCTGGCGTGGAACGCAGCCGCGGCTGGCATCTTCGCCGACTTCGGCCGCCTGGCCGAAAGGGACCGCAACATCCTCCTCTACGTGCTGACCGACCCGGGCGCCCGGCGCCTGTTCGGGGCGGCCTGGGCCGGCGAGGCGCGGCGCATGGTGGCGCAGTTCCGGGCGACGCATGACCTCTGGGCCGGCGACCCGGCGTTCCTCGACCTGCTGGGGCGCCTGCGATGCGGCAGCCCGGAGTTCGCGGAGTGGTGGGGGGCGCACGACATACGCGGCGTCGCGTCGGGGCAAAAGGTGCTGAACCATCCCGAGAAGGGGACGCTGCGCTTCGAGTATGCGTCCTTCCAGGCCAATGACGATCCCGCGCTGAAGCTCGTCATCTATACGCTGGTGTGAGACGGCCTCCACGGATGGGCGCGGCTGCCTGATGGGATGCGCGGCATGATAGTGGTCCCGGACATCGGCGGAGGCGGGCGCCGAACCCTCGCGCATGGCCGTTGACGGCCCCGGCTCGCGACCGGTGCGCTCCTTGCCGGCGCCGATCAGCTCGTCCCGCTGGTCCGGCGCACCATATGCCGAGCCGAAGCCGTTTGCCGGGCCTTTTCCGGACGCGCTCAAGGCATCACCAGGAACGACCATGCAACTGCACGGACTGCACCACCTGACGGCCGTGACCGCGGATGCGCGCGGCAACCACGACTTCTACACCCGCGTGCTGGGGATGCGGCTGGTCAAGAGGACCGTGAACCAGGACGATGTCAGCGCCTACCACCTGTTCTACGCCGATGGCGCGGCCAGCCCCGGCACCGATGTCACCTTCTTCGACTGGCCGGTCGGGCCGGAGCGGCGCGGCAGCGGCTCCATCGTGCGAACGGCGCTGCGCGTGGCCGGGCCGGCGTCGCTGGACCACTGGGCCGCACGCCTGGACAGCCTGGGCATCCCGCACGGCCCGGTGCAGGAGATGGACGGCCGGCTGGAGTTCGGCTTCGAGGACCCGGAGTGCCAGCGCCTGGCCCTGGTGGACGACGGCGGCACCGGCCCCGCGCATCCCTGGGACCGCAGCTCCGTCCCGGCGGAGCATCAGGTGCGCGGCCTCGGCCCCGTCACCATCAGCGTGCGCGACCCGGCGCCGACCTTCCGCTTCCTGACGGACATCCTGGCGATGCGGGAGGCGCGCAGCGTCCAGGCGCCCGGCGGCGTCCCGCTGCATGTGTTCGAGATGGGCGCGGGCGGCCCGGCGGCCGAGCTGCACGTTCGGGTCGAGCCGGGCCTGGCACCTGCGCAGCCCGGCGCGGGCGGCGTCCACCACGTCGCCTTCCGGGTGCCGGACGCCGAGTACGCCGGCTGGACCAGGCGGTTGCAGCGCCTCCGCGTCCCGTCCAGCGGCCCGGTGGACCGTTTCTACTTTCGCAGCCTCTACACCCGCGAACCCGGCGGCATCCTGTATGAGATCGCCACCGACGGCCCGGGCTTCGCGACCGACGAGCCGCTGGGCACCCTGGGCGAAAGCCTGGCGCTGCCGCCCTTCCTGGAGCCGCGCCGTGCCGCCATCGAGGCCGGGCTGAAGCCTCTCTAACGGGCCGCGTCATCCAGGCGCTACCGTGGGGAGCGCGGCGGCGCGGCGGCCCAGGGACGGCTGGAACCGTGCTGCCGGACGCTGGATCGCCACGCCGCGGGCGGCCCGCAACGACGCGCGCTGCGACGGACGCCAGCCGCACGCTTGCGGCCCGGCGCAGCCGCCCTACCCTGAACCCAATCACCGGAGCATCCGCGCATGTATATCGCCATGAACCGCTTCAAGGTTGCCCCGGGGTCGGAGGCTGCATTCGAGCATATGTGGACCAGCCGCGAATCCCACCTGAACGGGGTGCCCGGCTTCGTCGAGTTCCACCTGTTGCGCGGACCCGTCCGCGACGACCATGTGCTGTATTCCAGCCATACCATCTGGGCCGACCACGCCGCGTTCGAGGGCTGGACCCGGTCCGAGGCGTTCCGCGCCGCCCACCGCAACGCCGGCGACGCCGGACGGGGCGACGCGCCGGTTTATCTCGGGCACCCGGAGTTCGAGGGCTTCGAGGTGATCCAAACCGTCAAGTAGCCCACTTCTCCCTCTCCCTCCGGGAGAGGGTTGGGGTGAGGGAAGCGGCAAGCACAGTCCTTGCCATGAACGGCGCTGTCCTCCTGCGGGACGGGGCGGCGCTTGCCGTTTCCCTCACCCCAACCCGGAGGGAGAGGGAGAAGGAAGCGATCAGGCCCGCCCCCGTAGGCGACCACCCCACCCGTCCGCCGATCCGCCTTGCACCGGCACGCCCGTTGGCCTATCTTTAGTTCACACTTACATTCTCCGCTGCTTTCGGAGGGTGGCCTTCACGGGCCGCCTTTTTTGGTTTGGGCCAACATGACGAGCCGTCCCGCCACCGCCGAGGAACCGAACCACCAGGGCTTAGAGGCCAAGGTCGCGTCCCTCATCGGCGCATCCCTCGAAGGCATGGGCTACGAACTGGTCCGCGTGCTGATCCTGGGCCGCGACCGTCCGACGGTGCAGGTCATGGCCGACCGCGCCGACGGCAACTTGATCAACGTGAACGACTGCGAGCGCATCACCCACGCCGTCAGCGCCGTGCTGGACGTGGACGACCCGCTGCCGGGCCGCTGGACCCTGGAGGTCAGCAGCGCCGGCATTGACCGTCCGCTGACCCGCGTGAAGGACTGGGTGCGCTTCGCCGGGCACCAGGCGCGGGCCGAGATGGCCATGCCCGTGGACGGCCGCCGCCGCTTCACCGGCATCGTGCTGGGCGCGGACGACACCCACGCCCGGATGCGGCTGGACGACGGCGAGGAAGTGTTGCTGCCCCTCGCCGACCTGCGCCGTGCCAAGCTGCTGTTGACCGACGCCCTGATCGCCGCGACCTCGCCAACACCTACGCCTCCCAACTAGGAGCACCGCCCATGGACACCTCCGTCTCCCGCCCCGAGCTGCTGCTGGTCGCCGACGCCGTGGCCCGGGAAAAGAGCATCGAGCGCGACGAGGTGCTTGAGGCGATGGAGCAGGCCATCCAGAAGGCCGGCCGCGCCAAGTACGGCTCCGAGAAGGACATACGCGCCACCATAGACAAGAAGACCGGCGACGTCCGCCTCACCCGCTGGACCGAGGCCGTGGAGACCGTCGAGAACGACGAGACGCAAATACCCATCCACATCGCCCGCAAGTTCCAGCCCAACATCCAGTTGGGCGAGCACATCGTGGACCCGCTGCCGCCGATTGACTTCGGCCGCATCGCCGCACAGACCGCCAAGCAGGTCATCGTCCAGCGCGTCCGCGAATACGAGCGCAAGAAGCAGTATGACGAGTTCAAGGACCGCATCGGCGAGATCATCAACGGCGTCGTGAAGCGCACCGAGTACGGCAACATGATGGTGGAGCTGGGCCGCGCCGAGGCCCTGCTGCGCCGCGACGAGCTGATCCCGCGCGAGTCCTTCCGCAACGGCGACCGGGTGCGGGCCTACATCTACGATGTGCGCGAGGAGCCGCGCGGCCCGCAAATCTTCCTCTCCCGCACCCACCCGGCGTTCCTCGCCAAGCTGTTCGCCCAGGAAGTGCCGGAGATCTATGACGGCATCATCGAGATCAAGGCCGTCGCCCGCGACCCCGGCAGCCGCGCCAAGATGGCCGTCATCAGCCGGGACCAGAGCATAGACCCCGTCGGCGCCTGCGTCGGCATGAGGGGCAGCCGCGTCCAGGCCGTCGTGCAGGAGCTGCAAGGCGAGAAGATAGACATCATCCCCTGGTCCGCCCAGCACGCCACTTTCGTCGTGAACGCCCTCGCCCCGGCGGAAGTCACCAAGGTTGTCATGGACGAGGAGGCCGGGCGCGTCGAAGTGGTCGTGCCCGACGAGCAGCTTTCCCTCGCCATCGGCCGCCGCGGCCAGAACGTGCGCCTCGCCAGCCAGTTGACCCGCTGGGACATTGACATCCTGACGGAAGCCGAGGAGAGCGAGCGCCGGCAGGAGGAGTATCGCCGCCGCACCGGCCTGTTCGTCGAGGCGCTGGACGTGGACGACGTGATCGCCGGCCTGCTGGTGACGGAGGGCTTCACGACCATCGAGGAGTTGGCCTACGTCCCGCTGGAGGAATTGGGCGAGGTCGAGGGCTTCGACGAGAGCATCGCCGAGGAGCTGATCCGTCGCGCCCAGGCTTTCCTGAACCGCCGGGACGACGAGTTGAACGAAAAGCGCGTCGCCCTCGGCGTGTCGGACGACATCGCCAGCATCGAGGTGCTGACCCCCGCCATGCTGGTGGCGCTGGGCGAGAAGGGCGTGAAGACCCTGGACGACCTGGCGGACCTGGCCGGCGACGAGCTGGTGGAGATCGTCGGCGCCGAGAACATGGAGGAGGAGGTTGCCAATGACGTGGTGATGGCCGCCCGCGCCCATTGGTTCGATGGCGAGGACGCCGCACCGGAAGATGCGACGCCGAGCGGGGAGGCCCCTCACGCCTAGCGATCCGGAACAGCCTGCCGGCCTGGACCCCGTTGCCGACGCGGACGGCACCGTTGTCATGGGGGAGGACGAGGGCGCCGCGGCAGGGGACGAGCCGGAGACCGGCCCGCTCCGCCGCTGCGTGGTGACGCGGGAGCGGGACTATCGGGCGCAGATGATTCGCTTCGTGGTGGCGCCCGACCGCACCGTGGTGCCCGACCTGGCCGCAAAGCTGCCCGGCCGGGGAATCTGGTTGAGTGCGCGCCGCGATGTGTTAGACACCGCACGGACCCGCGGCGCCTTCGCCAGGGCTGCGCGCGGCCAGGTCACGGTCCCCGCCGATCTCGTGGTGATGGTGCAGGCGGGCCTGATCCGGCGGACGACCGAATTGCTGGGACTGGCCCGGCGTGCCGGCCAGGCCGTCAGCGGCTTCCAGAAGGCGCGGGAATGGCTGGTTGCCGGGCGGGTCGGGCTGGTGATCCAGGCCGCCGACGGCAGCCCGGACGAGCGGGCGCGGTTCCTGAGCGGAAACGGCCTGCGGGCCAAGGCGGTGCCGGTGGCGGCGCCGTTGACGGGGGAGGCCCTGGGAGCGGTGTTCAGCCGTGACCATGTAGTGCATGTGGCGATCGCGCATGGCCGGCTGGCCGAGGCGTTGAGCATAGAATGCAATCGGCTGCTCGGCATCGCCGGGCAGGACGGACGGATGGGACAGACGGTTACATGAGCGACGCCAACGATACGGACGCGGCCAAGGGCCGGCTTTCACTGCGCCCCGCGGGACGTGCCGAGGTCGGCCGCACGGTGGACGCCGGCTCGGTGCGCCAGAGCTTCAGCCACGGCCGCTCCAAGGTCGTGCAGGTGGAGGTGCGGAAACCGAAGCGCACCCAGGTGGCGCCGGCGGCCCCGCCCGCGCCGGTGCCCACGCCCAATGCGGCCGTCGTGCCCGGCGGCCCGCCGCGCCCGCCGATCAGCGCCCGCCCGGTGTCCGGCACCGGCCGCGCCCTGACGGCGACCGAGATCGCCGTGCGCCAGCGCGTGCTGGCCGAGCAGGCCATCGAGAACGTCAAGCGCGAGGCCGAGCGGCGCGAGCAGGAGAAGATCAGCATCCTCTCCGCCGCCGAGGAGGCACGCCGCCGCGAGGAGGACGCCCGCAAGGCAGCCGAAGAGGACGCGCGCCGCGCTGCCGACGAGGCCGACCGCGCGAAGGCAGAGGAGGCCAATCGCCTCGCCGCCGAGGCCGCTGCCGCCGCCGGCATCGCCGCCCCCGCCGCGAAGCCGGCCGAGGACGCGCGCCGTCCTGCCGCGCGCCCGGCGCCTGCAGCGCCCGGCACGCCGGTCGAGACCCTGCGCCTGAAGCCCACACGCCCGGAGGACGAGGAGGCGCCGCGCCGCCGTCCCGGTGTCCTGCTGCCGGGCCAGCGCAAGCCCGTGGCGCCGCCGGTCAAGGCCGCGCCGACCGACCGCCGCCGCGCCGGCCGCATTGACGTGCTGGCCGCCATCGAGGGCGACGACGACAAGAGCCGCAGCCTCGCCTCCGTCCGCCGCCAGCGTGAGCGCGAGCGCCGGCAGGCCGAGCTGGAGCTGTTGCGCTCCGACCAGGTGAAGGTCGTGCGCGACGTGATCCTGCCCGAGGCGATCACGGTGTCCGAGCTTGCCAACCGCATGGCCGCCCGCGTGCCGGAGGTCATCAAGTCCCTGATGCGCATGGGCGTGATGGCGACCGTGACGCAGGTGCTGGACGCCGACACCGCCGAGCTTGTCGTGCAGGAGTTCGGCCATCGTGCCCGCCGGGTCAGCGAGAGCGACGTGGAGCTTGGCATTGACGGCGAGTTGGACACCGACACCGCGCTGCAGCCGCGCCCGCCGGTCGTGACCATCATGGGCCATGTGGACCACGGCAAGACCAGCCTTTTGGACGCCCTGCGCGCGACGGACGTGGCGGGCGGCGAGGCCGGCGGCATCACGCAGCACATCGGCGCCTACCAGGTGCAGATGCCGGACCGCGACGGGCACGACGGCCCGCGCATCACCTTCATAGACACGCCGGGCCACGAGGCGTTCACCGCCATGCGGAGCCGCGGCGCCTCGGTGACGGACATCGTGGTGCTGGTGGTGGCCGCCGATGACGGCGTGATGCCGCAGACCATCGAGGCCATACGCCACGCCAAGGCCGCCAACGCGCCACTGATCGTCGCGATCAACAAGATGGACAAGGCCGACGCCAACCCCGGCCGCGTACGGCAGGAGCTGCTGTCCTACGACGTGGTGGTCGAGGAAATGGGCGGCGACACCCAGGACGTGGAGGTGTCCGCGACCAAGGGCACCGGCCTCGCCGACCTGGAGGACGCCATCCTGCTGCAAGCCGAGATACTCGCCCTGCGCGCCAACCCGGACCGCACGGCGGAGGGGTCGGTGATCGAATCCCGCCTGGACCGCGGACGCGGCCCGGTGGCGACCATGCTCGTGCAGAAGGGCACGCTCAACCAGGGCGACATCGTGGTGGCCGGCGCCGAGTGGGGCAGGGTGCGCGCGATGCTCGACGACAAGGGCAAGCAGATCAAGGTCGCCGGCCCGGCCATGCCGGTCGAGATACTGGGCCTGAGCAGCGTGCCGACCGCGGGCGAGCCGTTCGTCGTGGTCGAGAACGAGGCGCGGGCGCGCGAGATCAGCGAGTTCCGCCAGCGCAAGCTGAAGGACCGCTCCGCCGCGGGCGTCACCGCGGCGCGCGGCACGCTGGAGGAGATGCTGGCCCGCGCCGTCGCCGGGGACCTCAAGGAGGTCGCCATCGTCGTGAAGGCGGACGTGCAGGGCAGCGCCGAGGCCATCCAGGGTGCGGTGATGAAGCTGGCGCACGAGGAGGTCAAGGTGCGCGTGCTGCTGTCCGCCGTGGGCCAGATCACCGAGAGCGACATACAGTTGGCGCGTGCGAGCGACGCCGTGGTGGTCGCCTTCAACGTCCGCGCCACGGCGCAGGCGCGGGAGCTGGCGCAGCGGGACGGCGTGGACATACGCTACTACTCGATCATCTACGACGTGTCCGACGACATCGAGAAGATGGTCAAGGGCAAGGTCGCCCCGAAGGCGCGGGAGAACTTCCTGGGCTACGCCGAGATACGCAAGGTGTTCGACATCACCAAGACCGGCAAGGTCGCCGGCTGCATGGTGACAGAGGGCCTGGTGAAGCGCGGCGCCGGGGTGCGGCTGCTGCGGGACGGCGTGGTGGTCCACAACGGCGACCTGAGCCAGCTCAAGCGCTTCAAGGACGACGTTCGGGAAGTTGCGCGCGGCTACGAGTGCGGGTTGTCGTTCGCGGGGTACAACGACCTGCGCGAGGGTGACATGGTCGAGTGCTTCGAGATCGAGATGGTCCCGGGGTGAAGGCGCAGCGCAAGCCGGGCCGGGACGCGGCGAAGGACACCACCAAGCCGCGCGCCCCGGCCAAGCGGGGCGGCGTCGTCAAGGGGCCGACCCAGCGGCAACTGCGCGTGTCGGAGGAAATCCGGCATGTGCTGTCTGCACTTTTTTTGCGCGGCGAGTTCCGTGATCCCGAGATGGCGGACGCGCGGGTGACGGTGACGGAGGTTCGGATCAGCCCGGACCTCAAGAATGCCACGGCGTTCGTGGCACGGCTGGGGCGCACGGACATAGAGGCGTTGCTGCCGGCGTTGAAGCGGTTGGCGCCTTACTTGCGGACGCAGGTCGCGCATGAGATGCGGCTGCGGGTGGCGCCGGCAATCAGCTTCCAGCCAGATACGACGCTGGACTACGCGATGCATGTGGACGCGCTGCTGCGGGCGCCGGAGGTGGCGCGGGACTTGGGCGCGCAGCCGGCGATGGATGAGCACGAGGACGTTTCTCCGTCCGATATCGGCTAGTTGCCATGCTGACGCGCAATGTTTCGGGGCATTGATCCTCAGTCGTGGTAACTTACAAGCTCATTCTAGTCTGCACCGGCGTCCCAGGAACCGTCCGGCATGAGGCAGCGTCCTGCATCGAGGAAGAATTCGCTCAAAGGCCTTGGCATCAGAACGTGCGATGCACTTTATTTGAAGGGTCTCTCATACTAACTGCGGAAAATGACTTCGACAGCACAGGTTTAGCCTTATCGGATGAGTTTTCAGACGCAATCACAGCCTGCATCGCCGGTGGTTTCGATGGCACGATCAAGGTCCGGTCCGTCATTGCAACCTAACACGGACACCAACGGAACGGCTCATCCCATCACACAGCTTCATGGCAGCAGAGAAACACTAGGGACAAAAAAATGCGCCGCAAGCAAGGCCGCCCCCTCAACGGGTGGCTGATCGTGGACAAGCCGCCCGGCATGACCAGCACCGACGTAGTCAACCGCGTCCGCCGCGGCTTCGACGCGCAAAAGGCCGGGCACGGCGGCACCCTGGACCCGCTGGCCACCGGCGTGCTGCCCGTCGCCTTCGGCAGCGCCACCAAGACCGTCCCCTACGTCCAGGACGGCACCAAGCTGTATCGCTTCACCCTGCGCCTCGGCGACGCCCGGGACACCGACGACGCGGACGGCCAGACCGTCGCACGGTCCGACGCGCGCCCCACCGACGCGCAACTCAATGCCGCCCTCCCCGCCTTCATCGGCGACATCATGCAGGTCCCGCCCGCCTACTCCGCCATCAAGGTGGACGGCGAGCGCGCCTACGACATGGCCCGCGACGGCCGCCCCCCTGCCCTGCCGCCCCGCCCCGCCCGGGTGGACCGCTTCGAGCTGATCGAGCGCAAGGACGCCGACACCGCCATCTTCGAGGTGCAGTCCGGCAAGGGCGTCTATATGCGAAGCCTCGCCCGGGACCTCGCCCTGGCGTGCGGCACCCTGGGCCACGTCGCCGCCCTGCGCCGCCTCCGCGTCGGCCCCTTCCTGGAAGCCCAGGCGATTTCCCTGGACAAATGCGTCCGCACGGCGGACAACCCGCCGGCTTCCCCGGACCTGCTGCTTCCGGTCCTGACCGCGCTGGCTGACATCCCGGCGCTGGCCTTGACCGAGGCGGAGGCCCACAGCCTGTCACAGGGCCAGGCGATCAGCCTGGTTGACCTGATGGGCCGCATTCCACGGACGGCCGATCCCGATGGTGGGTTGGCCCGTGCCATGGCGGGGACGCGCGTCATCGGGCTGTGCCGGCTGTCTGACGGCTGGCTGAAGCCCGAGCGCCTTCTGTAACCCCCGATTTGGAGCACCCGATGTCGATTACCGATGAGCGCCGCACGGCGCTGGTCCAAGAGTATGCGACCGGCACCGACGACACCGGCAGCCCGGAGGTCCAGGTCGCCTTGGCCACCGAGCGGATCGTCAATTTGACCGAGCACCTGAAGACCCACGCCAAGGACTTCCACAGCCGGCGCGGGCTGCTGATGCTGGTCGGCCGCCGCCGCCGCCTGCTGGACTACCTGAAGAAGAAGGACAGCGCACGCTACCAGACGCTCATCGGCCGCCTGAGCCTGCGCCGCTAGGCCATAACTGCCCCGGCGCCAATCGTGGCGCCGGGCACACGCGGGGCACGACGCCCCGAACACCGCCGTTTGGCGGAGCTGGCCGCCCGGACCTGTCCGCGACGGCGCCTCAGGCCACACGAGACCGCGGGACCCGTCCCGCCGCGGCTGCGCTCATAAGTGCAGGCCGCCTCCTGTGGCCCGAGACGCCGCTCCCGCTGATAGTAATCTGGGAACCCCCCGGCCTTCCCCGCACGGCGCATGAAGGACACACGCATGTTCAACTACTTCCGCAAAGAACTCGACTGGGGCGGACGCAAGCTGGTGCTGGAAACCGGCAAGATGGCCCGCCAGGCCGACGGCGCCGTGCTGGCCCGCCTGGGCGACACCATCGTGCTCTGCACCGCAGTCGGCGTCCGCAGCACCAAGCCCGGCCAGGACTTCTTCCCGCTGACCGTCAACTACCAGGAAAAGGCGTTCGCCGCCGGCAAGATACCCGGCGGCTTCTTCAAGCGCGAAGGCCGCCCCTCCGAGAAGGAGGTGCTGACCAGCCGCCTCATTGACCGCCCGATCCGCCCGCTGTTCCCGCATGGCTTCCGCAACGAGGTCCAGGTCGTCGCCACCGTCCTCAGCCACGACATGGAGAACGACCCGGACGTGGTCGCCATGATCGGCTGCTCCGCGGCGCTGACCCTGTCCGGCATCCCATTCTTCGGCCCCATCGCCGGGGCGCGCGTCGGCTTCGAGAGCGGCGCCTACATCCTGAACCCCTCCGCCGAGGAGCTGAAGACCAGCAAGCTCGACCTGGTGATGGCCGGCACGACCGAGGGCGTGCTGATGGTCGAGTCCGAGGCGCAGGAGCTGTCCGAGGAGATCATGCTCGGCGCCGTGACGTTCGGCCACGCCCACCTGCAGCCCGTCATCCAGGCGATCATCGAGCTGGCCGAGCACGCCGCCAAGGAGCCGTGGTCCCTGCCCGAGCCGGAGGCCAGCCATGCCGTGCTGGTGTCCCGCGTGGACGCCCTGGCCCGCGCCCCGTTGGCAGAAGCCTACCAGGAGCGCCTGAAGCAGGCCCGGCAGGAGAAGGTCGGCGCCGCCAAGAAGGCCGCGATGGCAGCCCTCGCCGAAGAGGGCCTGGAGCCGGAGAAGGCCAAGCTGATCTTCAAGGAGCTTGAGGCCGACGTGGTGCGCAACGCCATCCTGGACACCGGGATGCGCATTGACGGCCGCGACACCAAGACCGTGCGCCAGATCGTGGCCGAGGTCGGCGTGCTGCCCCGCGCCCACGGCAGCAGCCTGTTCACCCGCGGCGAGACGCAGGCCCTCTGCGTGGCCACGCTCGGCACCGGCCAGGACGAGCAGATCATTGACGCGCTGGAAGGCGAGCGTCGCGAGCACTTCATGCTGCACTACAACTTCCCTCCGTACTCGGTCGGCGAGGCCGGGCGCATGGGCAGCCCGGGGCGGCGCGAGATCGGGCACGGCAAGCTAGCCTACCGCGCGGTGCGCCCGGTGCTGCCGGGCAAGGACGCCTTTCCCTACACGATGCGGGTCGTGAGCGAGATCACCGAGAGCAACGGCAGCAGCAGCATGGCCACGGTCTGCGGCACCAGCCTGTCGCTGATGGACGCCGGCGTGCCGCTGACCCGGCCCGTCGCGGGCATCGCCATGGGCCTCATCAAGGAGGACCGCGGCTTCGCCGTGCTGTCCGACATCCTGGGTGACGAGGACCACCTGGGCGACATGGACTTCAAGGTGGCCGGCAGCGAGCAGGGCGTCACGTCCCTGCAGATGGACATCAAGATCACGTCCATCACCGCCGACATCATGAAGATCGCCCTGGAGCAGGCCCGCGAGGGCCGGCTGCACATCCTGGGCGAGATGGCTAAGGCGATTCAGGGCGGACGTGCCGAGGTCGCGGCCACCGCGCCGCGCATCACGGTGATCCAGGTGCCGAAGGAGAAGATACGCGAGGTCATCGGCACCGGCGGCAAGGTGATCCGCGACATCGTCGAGCAGTCCGGCGCCAAGATAGACATCGAGGACGACGGCACCATCAAGATCGCCGCCACCACCGAGGAGGCCAGCCAGAAGGCCATAGACATGATCCAGGGGATCGTGGCGGAGCCGGAGGTCGGCAAGATCTACAACGGCAAGGTGGTCAAGACCGCGGACTTCGGCGCCTTCGTGAACTTCCTCGGCGCCAAGGACGGCCTGGTGCATATCAGTGAGTTGCAGCAGGGCCGGGTCAACAAGACGACGGACGTTGTGAACCAGGGCGACGCCGTGAAGGTGAAGGTCATGGGCTTCGACGACCGCGGCAAGGTGAAGCTGTCCATGCGCGTGGTGGACCAGGCCACCGGCGCCGACATCACCGAGCAGGTCGGCGCCAAGGCCGGCCGCGAGGGCGGGGGCCGTGACGGTGGCGACCGCGACGGCGGCCGTCGTGACGGTGGCCGCGAAGGCGGGCGCAGCCGGCACGAGGACGCCGCCGAGTAGTTGCTTCGCTTGTAATATCCAGTAATAAAACCGGAGCGCCGGGTCTGGCATAGCCAGGCCCGGCGTCACATCTTTGCACCAGCGCACACCAGCGCACCGGCAGAAGGCGGAGCGGCGATGAAGACGGTCAACGCGATCAGGATGGGCGGCGTGGACGTGCTGCCCCTGGTCGAAGGCGGTAAGGGCATCGGTGTTTCGACCGGCGTGTCATCCGGTCACTGGGCCGCCACGGGCGGCGCCGGCACGTTCAGCGCCGTCAACGCCGACTTCTACGACGCCGACGGCAACCCCGACCCGCAGGACTACGCCGGCCGCACCCGGCGGGAGCGCCACGAGGAGCTGATTGCCTACGGCATCAAGGGCGGCATAGACCAGGCTCGTCGAGCCTACGACATCTCCGGCGGCAAGGGCCGCATCCACGCCAACCTGCTTTGGGAGATGGGCGGGGCCGAGCGCGTCATCAGCGGCGTGCTGGAAGGCGCCAAGGGCCTGATCCATGGCCTGACCTGCGGCGCCGGGATGCCCTACCGCCTGTCCGACATCGCCGCCAAGTTCGGTGTCCACTACTACCCCATCGTGTCCTCCTCCCGCGCGTTCAGCGCCCTGTGGAAGCGCGCCTACTCGAAGGCCGCGTCCCTGCTGGGCGGCGTCGTCTATGAGGACCCCTGGCTCGCCGGCGGGCACAACGGCCTGTCCAACGGCGAGGACCCGACCAAGCCGGAGGACCCCTTCCCCCGCGTCCTGGCGCTTCGCAAGCTGATGCGGACGTTCGGCCTGGACCAGACCCCGATCATCATGGCCGGGGGCGTGTGGTGGCTGGAGGAATGGGAGGACTGGATAGACAACCCCGACCTCGGCCCTATCGCCTTCCAGTTCGGCACCCGGCCGCTGCTCACCAAGGAAAGCCCGATCAGCGAAGCCTGGAAGACCCGGCTGCTGACGCTCAAGCCCGGCGACGTGTTCCTGAACAAGTTCAGCCCGACTGGCTTTTACTCCAGCGCCGTCAACAACGGCTTTATAGAGGAGTTGCGGGAGCGCAACGAGCATCAGGTCGCCTACACGACCGAGCCGGTGGGCGAGCATGTCGCCGTCCTGGGCATCGGCCCGCGCAAGCGCGCCGTCTATCTGACGCCGCAGGACCTGTTCAACGTCGAGGGCTGGCTCGCCCGCGGCTTTACGGAGGCGATGCGCACGCCCGACGGCACGCTGATCTTCGTGACCCCCGAGCGCGCCCTGAGGATCACCGATCATCAGGTGTCCTGCATGGGCTGCCTGAGCCAGTGCCGCTTCAGCAACTGGAGCCAGCACGAGCCGGACTTCTCCAACGGCAAGAAGGCCGACCCGCGCAGCTTTTGCATCCAGAAGACCCTGCAATCGGTCCGGCGCGACGACCAGACGCCGGAGGCCATCGAGCACCAGCTCATGTTCAGCGGCCACAACGCCTACCGCTTTGCCAACGACCCGTTCTACTCCAACGGCTTTGTGCCGACGGTAAAGGAGCTGGTGGACCGCATCGTAAGCGGACGTTAACGCCTCACGCCCATGGAGGGCGGCCTCCACCATCAATGAACCGTTGCTGGCCTCATTGAGCGGTGGAACGGCGTGAGACTTCGGGGGTGGCGTGAACGTCCCCCCGAGCTAAGTCTGGGACGCGGAGATGCACATTCCGCGGACTTATGACTGGGACGGCAGGGCAGCCGCACCCATGCGGCCCAGTCGCTCTTCTGGACCCACGCATCCGATGGTGGGCGTTGGGTGAGAGAGCCGATCTGCTGGTATGACCACCTCACGTCCGCCCGTAGTGGCAGGTGCTGCATAACGCCAACCGCCGGAAGCCTCAACCGGCCGGAACGCGGCATCCCGCAGGGTGCGAACGGTTGAGCAGGGATCAAGGCTTCCGGCCACCCGCATGATGCCCGAAGTGCGTCCCTACCGCCCCAATGCCCCCGCGACGATCTCCGCCACTCCCGGCCCGGCATCGTAGGGGTCCACCGCACGGTCCCGCATCACGGTGTATCCATCTCGCCCGCCCCGCAGGAAGTTGTTGGTCGCCACCAGGTAGCGCCGCCCCGGCTTCATCGGCGCCCAGCCGCCATCCGTCCCGCGCACCTCCAGCGACGTGATCCGGTCCCCCATCGGCCGCGCCGCGTCCCACTCCATGCGCGCCCCGGCCAACTGCGGGAACGCCCCGCGGCCGGGCTGCAGCCCCTGCTCCAGCGCCGCCCGCACGTCCGCGCCCGTCAAGGTCAGCGTCGCCAGCGAGTTGCCGAACGGCAGCGCGTCCAGCACGTCCCCCAGCGTCACCACCCCCGCGCGCAGCCCGGTGCGCAGGCCGCCCGCGTTCATCACCGCCAGGTCCGCCCCGTGCGCCGCGCCCAGCAGCGCCTCCGCCACCACCACTCCCAGCCGGCACGGGCCGATCCGGCAGCCGTTCACGTCCAGCGCTTCCGGCAGGGTCGCTGCCAGGCGCCCCCGGACCTCGCGCAGCGTCCCGGCATAGTGGGCGACGATGGCCGCCACAGCCGGGTCCTCCGGCAGGTCCAGGCCGACATGCCGGCACTCCCCGCCATAGGCCAGCACGCCGCCGTCCTCCGCCACGTCCAGGTCCAGCCGCCCGAGGTAGCGGCCATAGGCGCCGGCCTGCACCACCAGCGCCCCCGACCCGGCATGGACGGGATGCGGCCCCAGCGCCCCCGGCTCCACGTTGGACAGCAGGGTATGGGTGTGCCCGCCGATGATCGCCGCGATGCCCGGCGCCCCCATCGTGCCATCGGCCAGCACGCCCAGGTGCGACAGCAGCAGCACCAGCGCCGCCCCCTCTGCCCGTGCCGCGGCGGCGGCGGCGGCCAGGGCCGGCGCCGAGTCGTTGAAGCGCACGCGCGGGCCGGGGGAGGACGAGATTTCGGCCTGCTGCGTCGTCAGGCCCTACGACGCCGATCCGCAGGCCCGCCCGCTCCAGGATGGCATAGGGCCGCAGGCGCCCGGCCAGCAGCGGCTCGGCGGAGGCGTCCACGTTGGCCGACAGCACCGGGAAGCGCGCGGCGTCGGCGAACGCGCCCAGCACGCCCGGCCCCAGGTCGAACTCGTGGTTACCGGCGGCCATGGCGTCGGTGCCGACCTCGTGCATCACCGCAAGCTCCGCCATGCCGCGGTGCGCGGTGAAGAACAGGCTGCCCTGGAACTGGTCGCCGGCGTCCAGCAGCAGCACGGCGCGGCCATCCGCCGCCGCCGCCGCCCGCTGCGCCCGGATCGCCGCAGCCAGCCGGGCGCTGCCGCCGAAGCAGTCCGCGCGGTCGACGCCGCAGGTCAGCGCCCGGCCGTCCACGGCCTCGTGCCGCGAATGGAAGTCGTTCATGTGCAGGATGGTCAGGCGGTGCGCCGCCTGGCCGTGCGCCAACCGCGTCAACGGCAGCGTTCCGGCCGCCGCGAGGGTGGAAGCGAGCAGCCGGCGCCGTGTCACGATCATGGATCGCGCATAGCACGGGCTTGCAGATGGCGTTACTCTTCTCCCTCTCCCTCCGGGAGAGGGCCGGGGTGAGGGAGGTCGCGAGGGCGGCACTTTCCAGAGCGGGAGCCACGCCCCTATCGGCGCAGACTGGCGCTTGCCGCCTCCCTCACCCTGGCCCTCTCCCGGAGGGAGAGGGGGAAATGGGCTTGCGTCGGAGCCTCGTGCTGCTCAAATGTGCGGTCAACCGGACCAGCCCGGTCCGCTTCCCGCAAGGTGGTATCATGTTCATCGAGACCGAAGGCACGCCGAACCCCGCAACCCTGAAGTTTCTGCCCGGCCGGGACGTGATGGGCGCCGGCACCGCCGACTTCGCCGGACCGGACCTCGCCGCGCGCAGCCCGCTGGCCACCGCCCTGTTCGCGTTGCCCGGCGTCGCCCGGGTGTTCCTGGGCGGCGACTTCGTCACCGTCACCAAGTCCGACCTCGCGGATTGGCAGGCCCTGCGCCCGCAGGTGCTGGGCGCCATCATGGAGCATTTCGTCGCCGGCCGCCCGGTGGTCGAGGGCGCGGGTGACGACATCGCCGAGGACGTGCAGCCCGAGGACCAGGAGATCGTCGAGCAGATCAAGGAGCTGCTCGACACCCGCGTCCGCCCGGCCGTGGCCGGCGACGGCGGCGACATCGTGTTCCGCGGCTACCGCGACGGCGTGGTGCGCCTGCACATGCAGGGCGCGTGCAGCGGCTGCCCGAGCAGCAGCGCCACCCTCAAGCACGGCATCGAGAACATGCTGCGCCACTACGTCCCGGAAGTCACCTCGGTCGAGCAGGTCGAGGCGTAGTCTTGCTGGACGCCGCCGCCCTGGACAGCTTGTTCCGGGCGGCGCGGACGCATTACGCCTGGACCGTGCAGCCCGTCGGTGACCACGAGCTGCACCGCGTCCACGACCTGCTGCGCATGGGGCCGACCTCGGCCAACTGCTCCCCCGCACGCTTCTTGTTCCTGCGCACGCCGGAGGCCAAGCAACGGCTGCGCCCCGCGCTGTCCGCCGGCAACGTGGACAAAACGCTGTCCGCCCCCGTGGTCGCCATCGTCGCGCACGACCCAGCGTTCTACGAGTCGTTGCCCAAGCTGTTCCCGCACGCCGACGCCCGCGCCTGGTTCGCCGGCAACGAGGCACTGGCCGAGGCAACGGCGTTCCGCAACGGCACCTTGCAGGGCGCCTACCTGATCCTGGCGGCGCGGGCGATGGGGCTGGACGCCGGTCCGATGTCGGGCTTCGACAATGGCATGGTGGACCGGGAGTTCCTGTCCGCCCTGGGCTGGCGCAGCAACTTCCTAGTCAACCTGGGGCATGGCGACCCGCTCGGGCTGCAGCCGCGGTCGCCGCGGTTCGAGTTCGACGAGGCTTGCCGGCTGCTGTAGCGCGATGCCGGTCCTGACCCTGGACGCGACGCTGCCGGGCTGCTCGGCCGGCGTGGTGCGGGACGGCGCGGTGCTGGCGGCGCGCGTGATGGACGGCGTGCGCGGCCATGCGGCGGCGCTGCCGGAGATGGCGGCTGCGGTGCTGGCCGAGGCCGGGGTCGAGGCTGGCGCGCTGTCCATGATCGCCGTCACGGTCGGGCCGGGCAGCTTCACCGGGCTGCGCGCGGCGTTGGCGCTGGCGCACGGCATCGGGGTGGCGGCAGGGGTGCAGGTCGTGGGCGTGACGGTCGGCGAGGCATTGGACGGCCCGGCCGATGGCCGCCTGCACTGGGCGGCGGTGGACACGCGGCGGGGCCGGGTGTTCCTGGAGCGTGGCGGGGAGGTCCGCTCGGTCGCCCTGGACGGACTGCCGGCGCCGGACGGCCCGGTGACGGTCGGCGGCGACGCCGCGGCGGCCGTGGCGGAGCGGCTGGCTGCCGGTGGCCATGACGTGCGGCTGGGCAGCGTGTCGCTGGCTCCTGCCGGCATAGCCGCCGCCGCCCTGCGCCGCGCTGCCGCCGGGCTGCCGCCCAGGGCGGCGCAGCCGTTGTACGTGGACCCGCCGGAGGCACGGCCGGCAGCATGACGCTGCAACGGGCGACGCCCGCCCACGCCGCAGCGATGGCGCTGATCCATGCCGCAGCCTTCCTGCCCGCGGAACGCTGGGGGCCGGGCGCGATGGCGCTGCAACTGTCCCTTCCCGAAACCTACGGCTTCATCTGCCTGCTCCCTCTCCCTCCGGGAGAGGGCCGGGGTGAGGGGGTCT
>JAABUK010002700.1_pt1 | contig 31446 bp, 39 predicted proteins | sample 5559141 | NCBI WGS metagenome assembly JAABUK01 (sample SAMN10711869, study PRJNA513367) | rock metagenome | isolation source: Antarctica rocks | place: Antarctica: Victoria Land, Pudding Butte nord | collected 2016-01-03
CCAGCAAACCCAGACCTGGAGGAATCATCAAATCGTCCTCCTGTTTGGAGACATACAACAGTCAAGGTGAGACCAGCCATCACAGTAACATATCAAAGGCAGAGTGCAAATCCTTTGGTCTGTCAACATCGCTTTAGCTGCCAGGGCCAAAAAGATCTTGGAAGAGCAACACATCATAGAAATCCCAACAAGAGCAGATCCGTCAGGACAAAGCATGCATTTGCAAGGCTGCAATGATATGCTGTACATGGTGGGTACCTGGATAGCTTGAAATTCAGCCAGAAAGTGCAACAAGGACACAGCGTCCTCATTCAAATGTTGCCAGCTGCCAGAGTCATAGCAACTAGTGTAAGACCTCCGGGAGAACAGATGTGAAGTGTCTGTTAGTTTTGTCAATTCCCTAACAGCTTCTTCAAGGTCCCTCCGGGCATATGAGGCCCCATACCATACAAGTGTGTCAGAATCACAGCTAGGACCACACATAGCCTGGTCTGCAAATCAACCAGGACATCTGCTTTTGGTGAGACATACATTGGAACAAATGAAAGTCACGACTCATCAAGTGGAGCATCTTGGCAGACAGCATGTTTCATTGACATACACAAATTAATCTGTGCAGTGCGTCAAACACAAGGAAATGAAAGCATGTGACTTACCTTCACAAGCTTGAATAAATGCTGCAGGAGCAGAGACAGACATTGGGCTGAAGCTCAGGCTTGCTAATAGCAGCAAATCAATAAGGCATGAGGCTGCAAATGCAGCCAATTCTGCCATTGGGCTGTTTTGGTATCATATCTCCCTTTGCAAGTCAGGTCTTGTTGCATCTGCTTCCCACAGCCTTGCAGGATCTCTGATGGTATCTGCAAGCAGACTGACAGCCTGCAGGCAGCATGTGTAGCTTGTCACATGTGGTCTTACTCTGCATGACAGAACACTCAAGCTTGAGGGCAGCCTGTAAGGGGCAGCCAGATCAGCAACTTACCTTCGCAAGAAACCTTGCACCTCTTTGTAGCTGCTTCTGCTCTACCCACAACACCTACACCAGCTCCAGCACGACAGAGATGTTGTACTCATGCAATGATGGGGTTGACAACATGAGCCTAGCTGAGCTACATCTGTCTTGAACAACACACAGATACATTTCCAGGTGCAGCTTTTCTGCACCTGCAAAGCAAAGTTTCTCCATCTTAGTGTCTGCGCTTTGAATAGGCCAACATGAAGGTCCTGTAGTGTATGGCATGGCATGGAACAGCCTGCAAAGTGGTGGCTGTGAGGCATACCACTGTTCCATATGTGTTGTGTCTGTGACCTGACTGCCTGCAGGTTTGTCATGACTGGAATGTATAAAGTCAAAATCTGACCATCAGCTGCTGCTATCGCAAGCTGCTTCCATGTTTGACGATTGTGATGACCATCTGTTGGACAGACCCCAGTAGCATACCAAGCCAGGCAGCATTGCTGCAGCTGGTGCTGCCACAACCTGTCGCATCACAGGTTAACACGATAATCATTTGCATGTAAACACAAGACTCTTGCTGGGCCCCAGCTCACCTGTCGACATCTAAGAGTGTATGCAACTCATGGCAAACTAATGCAAGACTCGCTAGGGAGGCTGGGGGAAGCAGTTTAGCTATCCCTTCAACTATGTCAGCTGGCCATGGCACCAAGATTTGCAACTTGTCAGGATTTCTCGACAATGCAACCTTCGCTTCTGATGCCAGATCCGAGTATGCACCCTGTGCAAGCAGGCAGCTTGGATACGGTGCAGTGTCTGAGGCAGTGATCAGGCAAGCAGCATGTGTAAAGGCATTATGACAGCTGATTTGCCAGTCCATGTAACTGATGACCTGAGCTTGAGTCAGAGCTTTGGAACGCCCTGCTGTCGTAGACAAGAATGTGTTGAAAGGCCAAGTACTAACTGCGATCACCATAGTGATCCAATCAGTTGGGCATATCACACACGATGCGTTCGACCAGTCAACTTGTAAATCAAATGCTTCATGTCAGCCACGACTGAGAACAGCTTACACAGGCAAGCGGTTGGGCCTTCCGGTCGGTACCTTCCGTATTTCGAGTGCATATGCATGCATGCTGCGTGGAAGAAGATGCTGGTCAAGATCACAGGAGCTGTGAGAGCTCGGCAGCGTAAGTGCCTCGCCTTCAGCCCTTGATGCATAAGCAAGGTTCTGGGAGACTGCGACTGTTCAACACCTTGCGCTTCGTGCCAAGGCTTCTTATCCATAGGTCGCAAAAGCAAAGTTTGCATGCCGTCAAGTTTGAGTTCAACACTACTGCCCTGTCCCCGCAGCAGTTGCGGACATCCGTTGCAGTGCATCACAGGTATTGCACTGATGCACAGACGTCGTAAAAGGTTGCTTGGTTTCCCTGCACGGCCGTGTCGGATTTTGACGTTGACCCCACTGCAGCAGTATAGATAACAGAACGTGCGCTTCACAGAAAGCTGGTCATTCAGCTTTAACATCCTTCGGCCTATTGAACGGAAGCAATAACTTCACTTGCGATGGTAGGTACTCAAGGCCAGCTGGCCGGCGGACGGTAACACGTCACCGACTCGCCCACATGGACAGTATTGCTGCAAGCCAGCTAGGCTCCCAAAGTCCATCGCATGATGCAAATAAGGATCTTGAAGCAGATGCAGACTGGCCGGCTGGGTCAAAACTTCCTCAAACTGACTGCAAGTCAACTGGAGAGTCAAACAAGTAAGCATCCTAACCAGCTGAACAAGCTTGCTTGCACACTGTACAGCAGTACCTCAGCATAGTTAGAATGATCTTTGCCTGGACCACAGCCCAACAGACTATGCAACACAGGTAGCGCAACAATCAGTCCAACATGAGGCTTCCTCATCGGCACCAATTCAAACTTTGCTGCAGGCGAGTCAGGGCCCCTTCCGAGAAGACGATACGGCCAAATTTCTTTTTTGCCTTGCAAGTCAGCCAATCAGAAGCAGTGGTGGCAGCCATCAAGTCAGTGCACAGCAGCCTGCTGCAGCACTCAGCAGGTCTCCAGGCAGCATTTGTAGAGCCAGAGACAGCGCACCTGACTATCCTGGTCACAGCTCTGCAGTCTGAAGATGATGTGCAGCAAGCTGAAGCAGCCATGGAATCATTTGCTGCTGGTACAGCCCTGGACAGCACTTTTGCTCAGCCATTGACTCTGACTCTTGAAGGCCTGAGCCATTTCCGACATCAGGTGTGCATGTGACGAAAGCCCAATTGCTATATCTTTGTAGTCATTCTGCACAAGATACTCCGTGCATCTAGTAATAGCTAGTGTTGAATCTCAGATTGTTTGTGACAAGTCTGCTGACTTTCCAGATAGCAGTCTCAGCAGACCCTGCCATGGCTTTGCATTGAGGCATGGCAATGGTCAAGAGCTTTGCTATGAAACAGTGTCTCACCAGGACAATGCGCATGGCATGTCTTATCATCGTTGCCATAGCCATGTCAAGCTTAGGTATACAAATCATCATGCAGGTGTTGTTTTTGGACATTAAGAAGGACGTGCAGCACAAGCGGCTGCTAGCGATTGTTCAGGCAGCCCGGCAGCATCTGCAAACCGCAGGTGTGAGTTCAAGTGTCAGTCAGACTGTGCATGGTCCTTTGCAATCAGCTGTATGCACATTGATGGGTTGATGACACACTGCTCTGCCTCACTCACCATTCAACAGCTCACATAGTCCCTGAATTGCAATCTTCTCGTCTAGCATGTTTTGTAGCATGTGCATTGCTTTTGCCATAATAGGTCAAAAGCAGAAACTCTCAAAGTCAGAGTAGCCACCAGCTTCCTGGTCTAACTGAGTACTTCTTAGCATCCTGAGCATGTGTGGGGTTCAGTGTCACAGGTGTCAACAGTACTGATGACAGAGACTTTGTGGCACATGTCACCATTGCTAAGATGAGTAAACTCAAGGGCCATCGATGCAAACGAGGCTCCAGTCCAAAGAAGATTGCAGAGGTGTGTTCACAACGTTGCTTTTACAGACGACACTAGCAGTCCGATTGTTGCACTGTAGGATGGCGTTTGGCAAGTCTCAGTCCCCACTGCTTGTGCGCACAGATGCCTGGCCTCAGAAGCCCATACTCAGCAGCCCACACGCATTTGACCTACTCTGCTAGCCCATGGGGCATGATTTCCCAAAATGCACCATTTCTGGTTGCACTGCTAAATTGTGTGTCAGAGGCAATGCAATAAACATTTTTCAGTGTTTTGTTGCAGGAGGCGTATGCAGAGCATGTTGGCATCCAAGCTGGTGTTGTGCTTGTGACAGAGCTGCAGCTATGCCCAATGCAGGTTTGCAGCCTTCTTTCTGTATGCATGTTCCTGCTGCAATGTGCAGTTTCATACATGTATTCAGTACAGGCGACCATGTATCTGTTCTATGCTGGCAAGTGCCAAGATTATGTTATGAGCGGTGCTTGGCGACATCACCCGCGTGCTGCCGAGCACAAATGTGCAAGTGGGGCGTACCAATGTGATGAATGTCATAATGAATTTCATTGCAAATTGTTGACTCGAGTGTGTGTTGGCTATCTGAGCGGCATTAAGGCTCATTCCAAACTTGTTGCAGGGTCGGCAGCCTGGCTCTTACTACAACATTCAGAAAAGCGTGACGATCTGTCCAGCACAGGTCGAGGATACAACGTAAGGTGCTCTGTCAAAGCACAAGCTCAATGAGTTGTAGATCCGTATTGAAAATATTATGTTGTCGCTGTGAGGTATCAAAAGTCAGTAACTTAACAGCAGATGCAGACTACCTGCCAACGCCTTTGGAGTGATGGTTAATTTCAGCACATACCTTGACTCCTTGACTTAGTTTCATTGATGCAACGATGGTCCGAACGTTTGGAAATACCAAAGAAGCTCCACTCGAAATTCTTTAGCTAGGGTTGAAGAATTGCCGTGAAACCAGTGAAATGTGGCCCGCATTTTGGTTGTGTTGCTTGCCCTATGGTTCATTGGTAAGGCTGACTTGCCACGTCTCTTGAGTTGGCATCTCTGCCCGAGTAGTCTGCACTCTGTATTCACGAACGGGGCTGAACTCCAGTGTAATGGTGGTTTCGGAGCTAACACTTTGCTTTTGAACAAGCTGCATCTGGCCTGTAGGCTCCGCTTGACATCGGCTGCTGCATTGGACGTGATGCCACTCGGACGCCGCACAGATTGCGGCGACGCCAGATTTGCTGGCGTAGAGTTGGCGGTGCCGGCGTCCAATCCAGAAGCCTGCGTGCAGGTCAGTAAGTCGACCAGTCGCCACCTCTCTTTGGTGAACATCAGCACATGAGCAAGAAACTGCATGTGCTGCAGGATGCATCCGACTGTGGGTTTGACTTCGTTGCCGCCCAGCTGCGTCGATCGCCCAGCGGAGGGGCTGGTCTTGAATCTGTGCAGCCTTTCACTAATGCAAACGCTTTGCTGGTACCACCAGGACGGAGCGGGCAGGTGTACTGAGCTGCAAAGCCGTACTGCTGCCCAGTGTTTGCTTGCTGATGTGTTGCTTCAGCGAATCTTCTTTGCTTAGTCAGCAGCATCATCGCAGCAGAAGTTGCTCTTGTCAAGTTGACCTTTCCGCACAACAGTACATGCCACTGCTGTTATAAATGCTCTGATACAACCTGTTTGCTGCCTTAGTATATCTACAGGGCAGGCTAAGGACATGGTTCTTGTTGTGTCTCTGCTTGCAGATTGTTGGCATCACAAGTCCTTGCTTGGATGCCGACTCCTCAGATGCAAGACTCAGGCAGACAAGTGCCGCAGCGCTGAGAGAAGAGCTTGAGTGGGGCATTCATCTGGGGTTGCAAGCTTGCATTCTACCGCTGCCCCACAGGCTTGGCAATGCCAACTTTGCTCATGTCATCAACCAGGTAAGCAACTTGCTGCTCATTGTTTATTTCCTGTCACCATTTGGCTAGGACTCAGCACTTCAGGATGGGAATATACATGTGCATTGGTCTGTATCACCGCCTTCCAAAGGGTACAGCTGGCTTGTGGGCTCTGTATGCTTGCATGCAAGGGCTGCTTGACAGCTTCAAATATTTCTGTGAATCAGCTGCAACAACATTCACATGCAATGTTTCCCAAAGTAAGTTTCCGTCAGCTGCCATACTTACCTGTTGAAGATCAAAGCTGTCACACAGCTTGCTGAACGTCTGTAGCACTGGAATGCTGAACATGTGATCACGTTCAAGTAAAAGCCGTACATGTGCAAGCATGCCCGCATGGTCCCTGGCCATCATCAGCCTTCATCTGCCCTTTGATTGGCTCATGCATGCACAGCAAGCAGCCCTCGTGATGGGTTATCAGCTTGCAACACAGATGCTGGCCCTCTTCAGGTGATGGGAGGCATCAGCAACATGGCACTCTGGCTGCGAATGCCTTTGACCGTGCTCACCCCTACCTCTGGTCAGCGTGCATCAGCTGCATCTCCCACTGGAAATGTGCCTACTCCTGACACCTCTCCACCACCAGTGGCTAATGGGCACCACCCATCTCAGACCTCGGCAAAGCAAGCTACTGCAGGTGTGTGTAACCTTGGCAGGATCATGTGCTGTATCACAATGCCAGCGTGTCCATGACAATATTTGCCAGCATCTCTTCATGCTGATCACGAGGAAGCAATGCCTCTTGTCCTGCGAGCCTCAATCGACTCGGAGTTATGAGCTCACGACTGTGATCTGTAGCCTTCCTGGGCTGTGCGATGCCATCTTAGAGTGATCAATTCCAGATTAGCGCATAGTGGTGTAATTTTAAAAGACAAGAACAGCATCCCTGGATGTGACCAAACAGGTCCCGACCTGTGAGTGCATATCACTGTGAGCAGCATCTGAGCTTGAGCTTCCAGCTAAAGCTCATGCCTCCTGCACAACGCATGCCTTGCACCATGTTGCTAATATCGCAGCTCTTGACTGTCATTTACAGGCGTTCCAGCTAATTGTTTTTGCCAGGTACCTACTAGGTGTGCCTAAACCCTAGTCCTGTGAGCCAACATGCACTAACATGAGACATTAATTGCACCCAAGGGGTGTGCGCTGACAGGGCGAGTGCCATAGACGCAATTGCGAGGCAGAAAACCTCTGCCCACTACCCGACACGGAAGCCTGAGAAATCAGCATGTTACCACTGAGGCTTGAACCCGCGACCTGCTGCGTCACATCCTGACACATAGCAGCTTATACCAAAGGGAGGGTGGACCTCTGGGGGGGTTTAGGTCTTGACTCTGAAGCAGCCCATATACAGCCTGTCTCCGACCTTCAAGAGTGCAGTGTCAAAGCATGAGGCACTTCACACTGTCCTCACACCTCCGTGCTGCCGCCTCTGGAGGCTCCCGTTATGATCGCTGAAAAGCGTAAACTTTGATTTTCTTCTTCTTTTCTGTTCTTTTCACTGTCCTCACACAGGGCTTGGTGCACTGCAGGCTCTGCAAGCTCTTCGGATCCCTGGGAATGGTGGAACCGAGTCCGCTGCATGTGTGGACACAATGGCCAGCTAGGTGTGGCGCTTGAGCTCGGGCCCTCCCTACCTTCTGAAGCAGAAGTGCGGCGATGGTATGGGGAGCCTGTGAGAGCCATCGTGGTTCCTGTCAGCGTGTTCCAGACCAACAAGCGCGGCTTCCCCGCGCTGTCAAAAGCTCATCAGGCTGTGTTGGTATCTTTCTTCCAGCTGAATGTGCAGGTGAGGCACATGTGCATTATCTCTCAATCAGTCACTTTGACGAGCCCTGCCTGTGGGTCAATGCCAAGTCAGCGTGCCCTCGCTTGAGGTGACAAATTGTGGCCGTGGTGAGTTCTGTTGTTTGTCGAAGCACAAGCAGCATAAGGAATACTACGCAGGATGCTGAGTGATTCATGCATGATTGGGCTAGTGCACACGGCAGACCCCAATCGTCGTCAGCATAAATATACACTGTTGCCAAGGCTATGGCCCTGGCACATGCAAGGGCATCAACTCTTCTGATACTGATGTGTCATTGGAATGCTCAAGGGCCACCTGCTGGCTTACAATGTACATGATACAGACCACATCATGGCACCAGCTCTTTCCTCATCAGCATTTCCTAGCTTGAGTGAGGCCAGCCAAAGACACGTGCACATACTGCAGAACACTGCACCCGGTTTGCACATTGCTTGTGAACTGCAACTGCAGGTGCTGCTATCTGATACAGACCACATTATGTCACCAGCTCTTTCATCATCAGCGTTTCCCAGCTTGAGTGAAGCCAGCCAAAGGCAGATGCCTGCTGGCACCAGCAGCAGCAGCAGCAATGGCCCGGAGCAGCAGCACCCTTTGAGGCCCTACTGGGAGTACCTGAGCTTCCTGTTCAAGAGGCAACCTGAGCCTGATCCAGACCAGATGCTGGAGCTCAGCTACAGAGACTATCTGCAGGTATTCACCATGCAGTCATGCAGGGGCGAGTGACGACGGCATAGAATAGTCTATGTACTGGCGTACAGTTGCCTATGCAATCGTGGTTTGACAGATGATCACAGCTTCACAGTGTGTATGCACCTGTTTACACCTTCCCATGCTATCATGCACGAGCTAGTGATCACTGCCGTTCAGCAATTACACATTTGCAAATATTTTCCGAGCAGCAACATGTCAAGTCTGACCAACACGACATACAGGCAAAGCAACCTTTTCTCATGCAATCACATAGAAAAGCACTCTTGTGCAGTTCCTTGTATGGCTGTGCCATTGTCATCTGCTTGGTCATGCATGCCCACGTCTGCTGAAGTGAGCCAATAGCTAAAATCTTGGTCTGATGGTGGAGCGTCAGGGTCACAGAGAGAGACACAGAAGTATCTTACATGCAACAGATACATGCAGCAAGTGGCCGAGACCTGACTGATCTTCTGGTGGTTGTGTAGGCACCTCTGCAGCCTTTACAGGACAACCTGGAGTCAGCAACCTATGAGACCTTTGAGAAGGACACCACCAAGTACACCACCTACCAAGCCGCCATTGAGGCAGCCCTGGTGGAGTGCACACCCCAGGAGGGAAGCAGCCACATTGTCATCATGGTTGTGGGAGCAGGCAGAGGCCCCCTTGTCACAGCTTCCTTACAGGTGTGCAGCACTCTCTCTAATAAAACAATAGTAACAAGTCACAGGCGTTTCAGCTAACTGTCACAGCTTCCTTGAAGGTATCTAGCATTTTCTGTAACAGAATAATAGTAACAATCTACAGACAGTCTAGCTAATTGTTCTTGCCAGGTAATACTAGGTGTGCCTAAACCCTAGTCCTATGAGCCAACAAGCACTGACACGAGACACTGATTGCACCCAAGGGGATTTTCTCTCCCTGTCACAAAATCCTCAAGGGTAGTTTGCTTTCTGGTACCTACTTCTCTGCTTGTCTTGCATTCTAGAAGGCTTGTGGTGTACTGCTGCGGCTTGTAGATTGACTCTGATTTACAACTGTGACATTTTGTAGATGCTTTTCAGAAGGTTTCTCAAGCCTGGGGCTTCTAATATGCTGCTTCTGATGTGCTGCTTCTGATGTGCCGCTGATGTGGTGCTGTTATGCTCTTGATCCTCTGCTGCTGCTGCCGATGTGCTGCTGCTGCTGCTGCTGCTGCTGCTGCTGCTGCTGCTGCTGCTGCTGCTGCTGCTGCTGCTGCTGCTGCTGTTGCTGCTAAAGTCCATTGCAGACATGCCAGGGAAACAAATGGCTCAGCATATGATCAGGTGTCCACCAGCAGACACTGCAGCATAGCAAACACAGCAGCAGGTCTTGTGTATTCTGTATACAGTTGCTTTGCAAGATGGTAGTTGCAGCAGACATGTGCCACAAGCCACAGCAGCAGCATGCCATCAGTGCATGCATGGCAATTGCAGAACTGAAATGCTGCCAACTGGTCCTGAAAAGGGTCCAGGCTGCCGGTGCAAGCGGCTACTGCCATGTATACCATGAGGCGCTGGCTTCTTTTTCTTATCAGCAAGATGCTGCTACACATTGCAGTGATCAAGAAAGCCTATGTTGGTCTTGCATGGACCAACTTTGCAATGAGCAGGACCTGAGCCTTGCCTGTAACATCTTTTACAAACTACGCCGCCAAGCCTTGACAGACAACATGTTCAGTGACTGTTTGCTCTCTGGCTATAGGCTGCAGACAAGACTGGACGGCAAGTGAAGGTATGGGCGGTGGAGAAGAACCCTAATGCCATCATCCACATACAGCACCTGGTTGCATCTCAAGGGTGAGCTGCCTTGTCTTTCATGCTTGCTCCAGCCAGACAGCATAACCTGTTTTGCGTGAGAAAGCCTGCAGGTGGATTTGCTTGCAGCACTGTTGCATAGCCCCTCACTCTGTGTGCTGCGTTGTAACCATGCAAACCCCCAGGACTCCCCCGGACTTGCATCACCATGGCATACCTTGATATGCAGTCAGATGCATCTTTAGACAAAGGTTTTGACATGCCCGCTGTTGTTGAGCTGAAGCTACTTTTGGTAATGTTTGGCCACCCCCAGGTGATGCATTTGTCTGCTGTGCCATGTGGACATTAAGTTGTACCCCATGAATGTTATACATATCCCATGCAGGACCACTCCTTGCGTCTTTGGAATGTAGAGACTCAGATTGTAATGCATGCTGCATGCAGGTTGGAAGATGTGGTGACCATCGTGGCAGCTGACATGCGGCATTGGGAAGCACCTCAGCAAGCAGACATCCTGGTCAGTGAGCTACTGGGGTCTTTTGGGGACAACGAGCTGTCCCCAGAGTGCCTTGACGGGGCCCAGAAGTTTCTGAAGGAGGGAGGAGTCAGCATTCCTCAGTCCTACACTAGCTTCCTGCAGCCCATCACTACAGCCAAGCTGTGGAATGATGTCAAGGTGAGCACGCACAGGGCCTGCAGAGTGGCTGCAACATGCTGCTGTTGCTTTTGAGAGCAGACTGGCCATGATGTGACTGGTTGGCCTTAAGGCTGAGCACCTGCAAATCGTGCAGTGACTTCCTGCGGCCAGAAATGTGTTGAGAGTTGGGCGGGGCAACGTCTTCTGACGTCATACTTATGCGCTGGCTGAGGATACATGATGCAAATCAAGAACCATCCATGTGGCACAACAGTTCTGTCCCTGTGCAATTGCTGCATTGCAATTGCATTTGATGGCTGATCCATGCAGCATGCTCACGAACCTAATGCAGTCATGTTATATGAAAGCATTGTTATCACATAACCGTGTACAATGTTACATGGTTATGGTTATGCATGGCCAGATAGTGTGCATGAGCATTTGTTTTATGCATTTTACAGGGGGGATTAGTGTTGTGCTTTTGAGAGTGTTATAGAGGCTGCATGGCCTGCTCGTGATGTGTGGCAGCATAGCAGCAGCAGGGACCAATGCTGTGTCTGCTGCAGGCTTATGATGATCTGGAGCACTTTGAGACCCCCTTTGTGGCTAAGCTGCACCGGTTTACCCCCCTTGCTGAACCTCAAGCTGTCTTTACCTTCCATCATCCCAACAAGTCAGAGCACATTGACAACTCCCGCTGTTGTCAGCTGAGCTTTGGAGCCTCAGCACATCCAGGCGTCTGTCATGGCTTTGCAGGCTACTTTGATGCTGTTCTGTACAAGCAAGTCCATCTTAGCATCCTTCCCTCAACTCACACGCCCAACATGTCTAGCTGGTTTCCCATCTACTTTCCCATTCAGCAACCTGTGCAGCTTCTGGCTGACCAGCCTTTAGAGCTAGGTGTTTGGCGATGTGGGGCAAATCATAAAGTCTGGTATGAATGGTGTGTGACGTACCCACAATGTTCAGGCATTCACAACCCCAATGGCAGATCATACTTTGTTGGGCTATAACACCGCAGTATAGACAGCAGTCAGGGTTTAGGTTAAAGTTGGTCATGCAATCTGACCCCAGATTATCTACCTGAAGGGCATCCGGTCCATGAACTGATCTGAGCGAACTTGATACCATGAAGCAGCACTGATGTTACAGTAGTCAGCAGCGCAGCTGAACAAATTGTGCAGGTGGGGGCTAAACAACACAAAAGTGTGACGGAGTATTCAGTGTACCAATCAAACATGGTCTAGCAGCAGTCATTGAGCGTTATTACATAACAACTGCTGCAGAGCCTCAGTCATGTGCCAGGCGTTTCATCTGCGTGTGCAACCAGTCAATACCTCAAGTGCTGTAGAACACCGTCATTTGGACAAGTGGCGAATCATGTGCCAACATAACATATGTGCCAACATATGTACAACATGTTCGCAGAGATACATCAACCTGCAGAAGCTGCCAAACTACCTGACATACCGTAAAGCAAGCATATATTGCATGAGCCATATCAGACATACTCAAGGTTGTGGCATCATTGTATATACGAATGTGGATCGATCCACATTGATCCTGATGACAAAAGCAGTCACCTTTTGCTGATATCATCAATGTCTATATGTGCCAGCAAGCATGTGTTGCAGTCATCACTGTGGCTGCTGTAATGACACGTGTCTCTTCTTCTCAATAATTATTGACATTTATTGATACAAAGTTAACGTTGTAGCATGTTGTAGACAGTAACGCTAAAACTTGTTTAGCAAGCGAAGACATTCCAAAATGGCAACATCCTAATGATACCCTAATCCAACACAACTCAGTTACAAATGTTGTAAAAGCAAAGAACAGTACGTTCTTGTGTACGTGTATACACAAGGCACCACTTACTCGTCATCTGATTCAGGAGGGTAACACTTCATGTCAACAGAAAGATTGCCGTAACTAGTGTCTGAGCATCTCAAGTTGCTCAGATTCAGGAACCTCATCTTGGGCCACAGTCCATTCCCAAGCTGCTTTGCAGGGCTCAGCCAGTTTACACCTTCCTTTAGAACAACATCTGAGTCACCACGCAGTACAGCAATGGCTGCAACACAACATGGACCAGTCAAGCCAGTGCCCCAGCCATAAATCCTGTGTCTACCAGTCATGTTATCATGCAAGTCCAGTGTCTCTAGCTCAAACCAAGCACCCTTCATCAGGTTTTGCAATGCTTTCACATCAAGACGGTTCCATGCTAAGCTAAGCCTTCTCAGCAATGGCCAGGATCCATTGGCCAAGTGCACCATTGCAGCTGCATCAAGGTTATTCTCGCAAAGATGGAGAGCTTGCAGATTGGGCCAGTTGCCTTTGACCAACACCTCTATGTCGGATGCCAACAGTGAGTTTTCACCCAGGTTGAGGTTCTCCAAATTTGGCCAGTTGCCCAAGCAGAGCAGCCGAGTTGCTGTAGCATCTAGCTTGCAACACGACAAGCACAGTTCCTTGAGGTGCAACCACTCACACATCACAAGATCATTCACGCATTTTGCACTCACTGAGCGGTCTCCAAGATTCAAGCTCTGAAGGTTTGGCCAAGCCTTTGCCAAGTGTGGAAGCACAGACAACTCCACTAGTGTGCTTGCAAGATCAAGGTTCTTGAACGAGGGCCAGTGCGCTTCTGTTAGACCTATGAGAACCTGGGCAGGGAGGTACCCGTTTCCAGAAAAATGCAAGCTCTCCAAGCATGGCCATTTCCCCAGAGTCAAGTAGGCAATAGCATCCACCGGCAGGGTACAGAAGTTTAGTTTGAGCTTTTTAAGTTGTGGCCAGTTTCCTTTAGACAAGGTTCCCATGCACTCCTCATTCAACGAGTTGAATGATAAATCCAGCTTTTCCAGCAAAGGCCACCTTCCAGTCACCAACCATCGAAGCTTGGCAGCATCAGCCTCACTGTTACGCATACTCAGGCGTCTCAGCTGTGGCCAATGTGCTTCAGCCAAAACCTTCCAAGATGCCAGTTGCAACCAATGGCTGTTGAAGTCAATTGCCTCCAGCAAGGGCCATTTGGCCAGAAGCAGTGGTGACAGTTCAGCACTCTGGTCTGCAGACTGTTCTATATTACTGTTCCTAAGACTAAGGGTTTGCAACAAGGGCCAATCCGCCATGGCTAGCTGTGTGAGGCTTCTGGCATCAAGGTCACGGAGGCCTCTCAGGTGAACAACCTTCATATGGGACCACTGCTGGCTGACTAGCAGCGGTATGTCTTCTACACTCTGAACTTTCATGCTGGTGGCGGTCTGATGCATCTGGCTGCGGAACTGCCTGCTGGTGGACAACAAGGCCCTTCGCAATTTGCGTGACATATGGCCAAGAACTTGGGGCACTTGCTGGATGATGTCTGAGAGCTGAGTTGCTGACATGGTTGTTGAAGCAGCCTGAATTCTGTTTTCTGTGGTTGCGACCATGAAAAAACCTGCAGCATGAAATGATGACCCTGAGAGCTGTTCAGTCTACCTGTGTGATAACTGTGCCATTTTTGGAAAGTGTTTTGCATAACAGTAGTGAAAGTTGCACCTGGGAAGTCCAGATCTTGAAGGCAACAGAGCCTGGTTCCGTCTTGTCTGCTAGACAATCCCTCTGACTGATTTGCCTGAGTCAAGAGGCCGACACTGAGTATCAAACAACAGAATATGTCAGACTTTGCAGGGAGGTGGCAGGCTATGCTGATCAGCTTGAGTGTACCAGGATCTGCTTGCAGACACCTTTTGCCCGACTGGCACAGAGGCACAATACGAAAACGACGAAAGGCAAGTATTTGGCAAGCGTTGAATGCACAAAATATTTTTGTAAACAGTGAAGTACCACAAAGTTGAGATGGCTACCCAGCAACCCCCCCGGGCCCGGCGTAAAGCTTGCTGTGATGCAGTAGACCGATCACTTGTGGTTCCCCACGGGCTGCTGAGGCGTAAGAGCACGCAGAGAAATGTCTTGTGCCATTGCGATCAGAAGGCGCAGCAGAATGTTGTATCACCCCTTTGAGCTACCCCTTTGAGCCCGTTTGCCAACTGGGGGTGCACGGCTATCACATCACATCCTCAGCCAGAAACTGCGGTATGCACTTTGCGTTGTATAGCTCTTTGGTTTTGCCATCATGGTCTGCCAGGAATCGAATGTGCTTGGACTGAAATTGAAGGCAGGATCTGCGTTTGAAAATGCTGCCTCTGGTCCTCTGCACTCAGGCACCTCACCAGGTGTGGCAAGAAGGCTTTACTAGTCGTCTTGGAAGTGCAGCAGTCTCATCACGCAATGTCTTGCCGCTGCGCTTGTGCTTACAGTTCTCCAGCAAGACAGTGCTGCAGGCATAGCTTGTTACACTGTCAGCAACAGTAGGCTAGTGCATAGCAATGCAGCCAAATCAGCAGCTACCAGTGCCCCCAGTGCTGTTTCTCCACCGCAAGCCAGGGCAGCTGCCCTTTTTGGTTGCCCACAAGCCTATTTAGCTTTCTACTCAAATAGGCGCACACCAGACAGATCAGCAGAGCAGTTGGTTATGCTTGTCAATGCGACTAGGAATGCTATCATCAGCAGGGACTGGTCTGCAGTCAGCCTGTTACAAGAAACAGCCCTGTGGCTCAGAACACCACAGCTCTAGTGTGCCAGCAGCCGCTGCTGACTTCACTGCTTCCCCTGCTGAGCATGCAGCACCTGTCTCTGAGGGCAGTGTAGCTGCCAAACTTCCTCAGTCATCAGCAGCAGCATCTGCCCCCCAGATCATCACTATGCCATCAACCAGTTCGCCAGTTTGCCAGTTCGCCAACAGCTGTCGTACATTGGCAGACATCCTCTGGCTTGGAAGGTATCCTGCAGCCTTTGACTCCTAACCCTCATATGACTCTCAATCCTGCAGTGCAAGCCCAAGGTGAAGCTAGCTCTATGTTATACTTGCTGACATCACTGCATGAGTATGAGACTTGTGGAGCTCACAGCACAGCCTAGACAGATCAAAGGCTGATGCATTGCAAGATTACGGGGTTGTCATTGTCTGCCACTTGAGCTGCCACTGTGCCGGGGCATGCAGCGTTACCAAAGGCTGACCTGCAGTTGCACATACTGTGGAGCATCACGGGCAGTTACGAAAGCATGCTTTCAATGTGGTATTGGACTGTGCCATCACACACAGTTTCAAATTTCACCTTGTTGTAAAACAAAATCCGCCAATCCATGCCCTTGCTCACTTCAAGTTCAAGCACAGCAACTTGGCTTATGATGCTTTGCATGGCATGTGTGGCAGAAGCATTGCCAACAACTGGTCCAGGCTATCCTGTAATTTGCGATACAGGTGGTGACTCATGGTCCTGCAGCAGGCAGGTATCATGCTGTTCATAGTCGTGGGAGCTACTGCTGCATTCTGTGTGGGCATCATCAGCTTTTTGTGGAATCTGCTGGATCAATTGGAGCAGGCAACAAGGGCTCAGCATGCAGAGCAGGCGCAGCGGCAGGCAGAACTGCCTCACGCTCAGCAGGCACAGCGTGCACTGCAGGTACAGCGTGCTCAGCATGCACAGCGGGCCCAAGGTCTGCAAGGGCCCCATGGTCTGATGAGAATGCAGCCAGGGCCTCGTGGATGCTTAGGCACAACTGCCACGATCAGTTCTCTGTCACACATTTGCCGGGGCAGGGTGCAGATGCATTGGCAGTAGAGCATTCTCCACACACAAGCCAGGATACACACCAGAGAATAGCACCTGAGGCTGTGATCCAGGCAAGGCTGCAGCACACAGCCCACATCCAAATCACAGCCGGCAGTTGCACCAGCTCTGCATGACATCATCACAATGCTACAGGCAGACAGAGAAACTGTGGCAGAGCAGATTGCGATCATGAGGCGTATCATTCAGCGACAAAGAAGACCTGATACTGACTCTGATGCAGACAGACCAGCATCTGAAGAGGCAATCAGAGTTGGTCGACCTGTACCAGACGCCTCCGTTCGGTCAATGCCCACAGCTCTACTGGGGAGATTAGCTGCAGCACTGGTTGCAGCCAGGGCAGTAATGAACAATAGTGTGTTGCCAACCTCAGACGACATGTCCAGGGTTGCAGCAGCAACGTCATATATTAAAGCATTTCTACCCATGCTGCTAATGCAGTGCTTCAAGAAGGTCAGGCAGCAGATGGAAACAGTTGCTGCACATGCTTGTGTAGTGTGTATGAGTGCTACTAGTGCTCCAAAGTATTGAATCTGCATTCGATGTGGACACGTGGCAGTGTGCGAAGTCTGCAATGCTGAGGTTCAGCGCGTACCTGTCAATGCCCAATCTGCAGGCTACATACTGGTATCACTACTCAGGTCTACAATGTCTGATGAACACAGTAGTAGTATCCCTGATTGTGAAAAATTGCGTCAGCATTCATGGGTTTGTGTGTAGAGACGTTGCCAGGACGACTACAGATATTGTATTCCTGATAGACCGGATCACAGATACAGAGATGCTCTAATTTGCAGAGCCTGCCAAACTACATGCAGATACTTCAAAGCAAGCGTGTGTTGCATGAGCCATATCTGACATACTCAATTTGTGACATCGGTCCTGTTTACAAAATTTTGACGCAATATTGCATTATTAGTGACATCTTGCTCTTGACTGTCAAATTTTCACTGTGCATGCCATGGCAGGCCAGCAAGCATATGGTGCGCAGTGCCACCATCACAGTGGCAATGACATGTGTCTTAATCAATATTGACTTCAGGCAGCACTAACAGGGCCAGCAGCTAGTGATGACGCTTACTGTACATGGCGACATCCTAGTGATATACCTGATTCAACACAAGTCAGTCATCAAGATGTCGCACCTTGTAGTACAAATTTAGGAAGTGCCAAAGTTGAGGTCTGAATCATGATCTACGTATGTAACATCAAGCTGTGCAGGACACATTTCACTCATCATCAGCGGGGCGACACTCCATGTCAGAAAAATCGTCACAGTCACTACTGTCCAAGCATCTAAAGTAGCTCAGATTCAGAAACCTCATTTTGGGCCATAGCCCGTACCCAAGATGTTCTGCAGGGCTCAGCCAGTTTCTACCTTCGTTAAGAACAACATTTGAGTCCCCTCGCAGTACAGCAATGGCTGCATCACAACATGGACCAGTCAAGCCAGTACCCCAGTCACAGTTACCCCAGGATCTACTAGTCATATTATCAGACAAGTCCAATGTCTCTAGCTCAAACCAGGCACCCTTTATCAGGTATTGCAATGCTTTCACATCAAGATGATTCTGTGCTAAGCCAAGCATTCTCAGCAATGGCCAGGATCCATTGGCCAAGTGCACCATTGCAGCTGCGTCAAGGTTGTTCTCACAAAGATCAAGAGATTGTAGCTTGTGCCAATTGCCTTTGACCAACGCCTCTATGTCACATGCTGATAGTAAGTTTCTCCGCAGGCTGAGGCTATTCAAATTTGGCCAGTTGCCCAAGGAGAACAGCTGCGCTTTTGTACCATTTATTATGCTACGCGACAAGCAAAGTTCCTTGAGGTGTGCAGTGTTGCAGCCACATATTCAGGGCAAGCCATATACCTGCAAACAGTGAAGTGGTACAAAGTTGAAATGGCCACCCAGTTACTCCCCACGGCGCGAAGCTTGCCGCAATCCAGTAGACTGATCACCGGTGGTTCACCACTGGCTGCTGCGGCGTAAGATCGGCATGCAGAGAGATGTTGAATGCTGTTCGGTCAGAAAGGCTCAGAAGAACGTTCGGGGTGACCAGGGTGCCCTTGTGCAATGCTTTAAGCCCGGTCAAGTGAGGGAGCATTGCACCATGACTCTGGCAGCAAGGTTGCGGAACATGTAGACAAATGGAGTCATGAGCTGCACAAGTCATCCTGGCACAGCGGGCTCCTGACACTCTTTCAAAACCATGGCGAGGAGCGTGTCTGCGATGGCAGCTGGGGAGCGAGGCCTCCTCAAGCCAGCCCCCCCACAGAGCCATGCTCCTGGAGCAGGCTCGACACTTGTTGGTCACAGAGGCACTGCTGACTTGCCGAGCGCAGGGTACGCTGCAAGCTCGTGTGCCTGCTGTTCAGGTTCACCGATGTTCAGCTCTCCCGGCTTCGACTCCTGACTCTGACTCTGTTGCGTAGGCTTGCTACGCAAAGTAACATACTCCCACCTCAGTCAGCGCCTGCTGATAGTCAGCCAGCCAGAGCACCTGAAACTTTACCACCTCAGTCACAAAATGTGGTATGCAATTTTGCTACGCATAGCTCTCTGGACTTGCCGTCACGGTCAGGAATTGAATGTGCTTGGACCTAAAATGAACTTTGCATCAGTTGCAGGCAGGACCTGCGCCTGGGAATGCTGCCTCCGGTTCTCTGCATTTGAACACCTCACCAGGTGGGGCAAGACTTGCCTGAAAAGCTTTACAAATCATCTGAATTGCAGCAGTATCACGTTGCAATGACTTGCTGCTGACAACAGTAGTGTTTGCAGATCTCCAGCAGGAAAGTGCTGCAGGCAGAGATTGTCACAATGTCAGCAACAATAGACTAACGCAGAGCAATGCAGCCATATCAGCAGCTACCGATACCCCCAGTGCTGTTTCTCCATCACAAGCCAGGGCAGCTGCCTTGTTTGGTTGCCCACTAGCCTGTCCAGCTTTCTTCTCCAACAGGCGCACTCCAGCCAGACCAACACAGCAGTTGGCAAGACCTATGAATGGCAATGCGCCTGGGGATGCCATCATCAGCAGGGGCACGCCTGCAATCAGAATCAGCCCTGTGGCCAGAAACAGCCCTTTGGCCCAGAGGAGGCTTGGTACTGATGTAGATTCTGTCTTAGCGGGTCCAGTGCAGAGGCCGATCCTCAATTGGTCCTCACTCATGACATGCCACCTGCGCCTCAGACGGCCCCAGAGCGCCTCACAGGCCACTGCTGTGCCTGTCATCACCCCGCCTCCTGTTCCTGTTGCCCACAACAGAATCTCCACTGCAAGTGATGTCATGGACCGCATCATTGCTGACAGAGCTGCAGCTGGGATGCCCATTGATCCTGGCTTGATAGCTGTGTGCGAAAGAGTATCTCAAGAGCAGAGGCTGCGGATGCAGCGCCCAGAGTTGACAGGCAGCCCAGCCAGTACCACTCATGATCATCAAACCGTGACCAACAGGTCACCTGCGGCTATCAGGGAAGACCCTGCTGTGACTGAACAGCCCCCTCTCACCACCATCACAGAGGAACTGGAGCTGGTGATATCACTCCTACATCAAGGTATGCAGAAGTGCTCAGCCTTTGAGTGGCTGATATCTGCAAGGCAAAAAAGATGCAAGGGCTGCAGGCACTGTTGCATGGCAGACAAGCTTGCGCAGGCTATGATGTCCAACCTGATTGCATGCGACAGCCACACATTAAGCCTACAACACAGCAAGCAGTGCATATTACCGGAGGTCCTGACATGAGCAATGCTGACCGGGCCAAGGACAGCATTGTGCTTAGGCAAGCTGACGTATCTTTCATGTGAGCATGCCATTCACACCTGATGCATCAGCATATTGTGCAAGGCAGTGATATGATAAAGCACTGTTGCTCCCTGATTCATCATCATCCAGGCAGACTAGGCTGTTGTGCTGCCATATCAATCAGGGGCTTTATGACAAGTCACATCAGATGTGCATTGCACAGTGTGCTTGAGGCTGCATTATTTCCTATATGGATGTTGATTCATTGCTCAGCTGGCGTAGCGGCAGTCCATGGTGACTTTTGTGACCAATCCTGCTGTCTTGTGATGCAGGTCATGACGCTCCTGTGACTCGAGTTGAAAAACAAGTTGTCTTGATTTTGTGTATCATTTCAGTTGGATGCTACCTTTGCGGTGTTCTCAGATGGTTTCTTCTCATCTGGTTTGTGTTGGAAAGTGGCTCACTGTTGATTCAGTGACAACCCAGCGGTCACCAGAACCAGAGGTCACAGCATGCACAGCAGGGTCAGCAGGCACAGCAGCATACCTCACCTGCACAGCATGCACGCCAGGCAAGCATTTCACAGCAGGCTGGAGAGTCACAGCAGGCCAGGCAGAGGCCAGGCAGAGGCATGTGATGCAGCCAGAGCAGCAACAGGCTGCTTTGTCTGCTATCACAGAACAATGGGGTCCTGAGCAGCGTAATGACTACATGCAGCAGCAGGCTGCCATCTGGGATGACATTCAGAGGTCCAGGACTGTGGCAAATGTGCCAAGTCAGCCATCTGCTAGTGTTGGGCTTCCACAGAATGCATCAGGCAGCAATGCAACTCCTGGTGCAGCAATTGCAGCTGATGACAATGGCTCAAGCAAGGCGTCGGTACACCATACTCAGAGCTCAGGCAGTGGCAGTGTTGCAGCTGCAGATGTGTGCTCTGCGTGCATGGATGCTCAGAAAGACTGGGTTTGCATCCCATGTGGACACTTGGCAATGTGCAAGGACTGCAGTGTAAGGGTGGGGCGCCTCACAGGACGGTGTCCAATCTGTTCACAGCGTATCAAGCAGGTCATGCAAGTTTACAGAACTTAGTGCTAGACAAAGTTGGCATGACTCAACAGATGTGTTCTGTTATCTGTTTGCAGACTAAATGCCACATGTAGTTGCACAGGCAATGCTGGCATGCGCTTGCAGTGCACTTCATTATGCATGCAGAAAATGACTTTGTGAGCAAAAAGGCAGCATTTGCTTTATGCTTGTAAGAACTTGGGGCACTATGGTTGCCATTGCCAATGCTGAGCCACAGTTTTGTTTGCCACTGTACTGCTGTGGTAGTGCACTGATCGTCATGGAGTGTGCAGAACTGGGTAAAATTGACACGGCTACTGCTGACCTTATGCTGCGTCACCAGCTCAGTGCTGTGCTACATCTTCAGCCTAAACTTTGACCATGCTTTGAAGTCACTCTCAAGGCCAGCCAATTTGTATTGCTGCAGACTGTCTTTGAGACACAGAACCTGAGCATACCCACTCTGCATTGCAATGCTTGTTATGCATGTTATGCTATGTAGTTTTGTGATGCAGAAAGATGCAAAATGCATGCAAACTTCAACATTGGTTCAGCTTCAGTGAGGTGTCTCATCCATACACTGCACACATCAACTGCATGAAGGTTTGAGTAATCACGATGGAGATTTCAGGTGCACCACCAACTGGCCAAGGCAACACCCAAAACCTGGCACCTCTACATTTGTGCCATTGCAAACTACTCGTCATTGTCAGGATTATAATCGGACATGCACAGTGATTGGTAAGCCCAATCACTGCAGATTTGGTTGCCCAGATTCAGGAACTTCAAGCCTGGCCATAAGCTGTGTCTCAGCTTGTCTGAAGGCCCCAGCCTGTTCACCCCCTCCTTCAGGACAATGCCTGAGTCGCCAGCAAGCAGCTTGATGGCTTCCTGACAGCAGGGCCCTGTCAGCCCAGTGCCCCATGCAGTCACCATGTCGAATCCCATGATGTTGTCAGATAGATCCAGTGTCTCCAACAATGGCCAGTCACCCCTCATGAGCAGGGCCAAGGCTTTTACATCAAGGTGGTTGCGGGATAGGTCCAGCTTGTGCAGCAGTGGCCACCGTCCGTTTACTAAGAAGACCATGGCTGGCCGTGTGAGGAGGGTTCCTGCCAGATGTAGGGTCTGCAAGCTTGGGTAATCTCCTTGCACCTAGGTGCATGATGGCCGTCTGATCTAGACTATTGTAGCTCAAGTTCAGGTACCGCAGCTGTCGCCAACGCTTGTTGAAAAGCTGTTTCATGCCCTCAGCATGGAACTTGTTGCATCTCAGATCTAGGGTCTCCAGATTGGCCCAATGGCCTGCAGGTGAGGAGTTGAGTGAGTGAGAGGGTGGTGGGTGAGTGAGTGAGTGAGTGAGTGAGTGAGTGAGTGAGTGAGTGAGTGAGTGAGTGAGTGAGTGAGTGAGTGAGTGAGTGAGTGAGTGAGTGAGTGAGTGAGTGAGCCAGTGGGTGGGTAAAAGAGTGGATGGGTGGGTGAGTGAGTGGGTGGGTGGGTTGGTGAATGGGTGAGGAAGCGAGTGAGCACAGGGGGGTGATAGAGAGGTTCCAAAGTGGATGAGACAAAGGCACCATTGGGCATGTGTTGTCACCTGTAGCAAGCAACTTGACTGCTTCACTATCTAATCCTACTAGGTCAAGGTGCAATGCTTTCAGTTCTGGCCAGCCATAGTCCATCAAGGACTTGATGGGCACTGCCTGACCACAGCCGATCTTCAGGCGCCCAAGCTCCAAACGCTGCAGCTGTGGCCACTTCCTCACCAACAGGATGAAACTGGCATACTCTGGTGCAAAGCCCCACAAGGCCAGATCCTTGATCAGAGGCCAATCTGCTGTCAGCAGATGCCTGACTGCTTGATTGGTCAGCTCTGAAAGCTGGCCAAGCTTCAAGGACTCCAGCAGTGGCCAATGTGCTGTAGCAAGAAGCGCAATCGATGCATCATCTAGGTTGCAGTTGGTCAGGACAAGGTTCTTTAGCCGGGGCCACCGCCCATTGCACAAAGGCCTGATGCACTGTGCATCCATGGGCCCTGACAGGGCCAGCTCTTCAAGCAGGGGCCAGTTTGCTGTAACCAGGTGCTTGAGCCCAGGAACGCCTATGTAATTTGCAGAGATGTCTAAGCTTCTGAGCTGTGTCACAAGTGGCTAGGATAGTGCATGACTCATCGTCTAGGCTGCTCTGTGACAGGTCCACAGTTTGCAGCATAGGGCAATTGATATTCCTCATAGCTGACCAGTCCACATCCGGATACTCGCCATTCCTGCTGAGATCGAGGGTCTGCAAGAGTGGCCATGGCTCCTTGGCAAGCTCTTGTAGGGTCTCTTCTTCAAGATCAGAGCTGCTGAGGTTCAGGCTTTTGAGGGTAAGCCGGTGCTGACGCATCACAGATGGGACATCGCTTGTTCCGCATCTGATGCTGGTGATGTGCTTGTGAATCTGAGTGCGGAAAGAGCATGTTGGTGGATAGCAGTGCTTTCCTGGATCTTTGGGTGAAGCAGCTCATCAGCTGAGGCACTTGAATGACAAGGTCTACATAGTCAATGGCTGACATGGGACAACCAGTCAGCTGCGCCAGGTCATCTGTCATGCTGCCTGAGGATGCAGCCTGCAAGAAACCGCATACTTAGATCAGTGTTGCAAGCCGCTCAGACCTGGCTCATGACTGGCTGTTGCATGACTGTGTGCACAATGCAAAAGCTTGCTTCATACGCAATGTCACCTTACACGACTGGCGTGCAGCGTTCAAAACTGCAACTCCGCCATAGTTATCGCTGACACTTCAGCTCGCTCTGCAGCAACCTGGTCAGTCATGGTCAGCTGGCGCTGAGTGCAGCGCCGATTCTACAATATCTTATATTACTTTGTTGGTGCATGTGAGCATATCACCTTGCTGTCCAGCTTGCTCAGCGCTCACAGACATATGCTTGATCGGCCAAGCCTACTTAATGTCCTCCAGTCTGAAAGCACTCACAAGGCCGGTATGCCTCAGTGAAAGGCCATCTGCGAAAGTCGGCGCGAAGGCAACAGTGAGCGCTCCTGCCGGTGAGGCTCATGGCCGGATGGGAGCCGCAAGAAGCGGGAAAAGATCAGCAGCATAAATCACGTGAATCTTCCCGGTGAAGTTGCGCTCGAAGCTGGATGATCCAACCTTCCGGCGTGCACAGCCTGACATCGGTTGTCAAACATCCTGTATGCAGACGATGATGCACTGTAAAATAGCGTAAAGTCTGAATCCCGCGGGCAGGGCGATTCAACGCTTGTTTGGCAGCAAGCATGCTGCTGCAGACGTCCTCGACTCCTGGCGCAACCCGGCAGCTGTGTTGCACGGCGTCAATGACTTACGCTTGGAAGACATGCCACTGCCTGACCAACTTGCAGACGGTTTAGTACGTGTCCAGATGAGAAGCGTCGGCATTTGCGGGTCTGACGTCCACTTCGTGCAGCATGTGAGTCATTTAAACTGTGTGCACTGCATCCATCTCTCCTCCTGCAAATGTTGATGCCTTGTTGCATACCTCAAATATTGTTGCGAGTATTCGAAGGTACCTTTACACCTCTGATCATGTCATGGCGTTGCAGATGCGGTTAGGCCATTTCGTGGTGCAAGCCCCCACGGTGATCGGCCACGAGTGCGCAGGGTAAAGCCTGGATTTGCTGGTCTCAATGATGTCTCTTGCAGTGCATTCAACTCGGACCTTGCTTGCAGAGAGGTATTAGAAGTAGGACCAGGAGTTTCCAATTTGCAGGCAGGAGATAGAGTAGCTCTGGAGCCTGGCATTCCATGTTGGAGCCACAAGTTGTCTAGGTAAGCTACCATCATGAGTAGCTACCATTATCTGAAGGCTTCAATTTTGCACATTCTTTTCATGCGCCCAAACGTCTACCTTGTGGTGTCTCTGAGCTTTGTCTTCCAGACTACAGCAATCACAAGGTCTCCGTGTTGAACACCTGAACTAAAGCCTTAGCATTCATGACAAACATGCCAAGGTGACTGACTGTGGTTGACTGTCATCAACTTTGAAGCCTGCTCTCCCACTGTAGCATATCAATGCATTCCCATCGTGGCCAGTAGTGCTACCCCTAGGGATGAGGTTTGATACACTCAGAATTCCTTACAGCTTTGCACTGCAATGTCAAAGAAGACAAACAATGCATGATTAGTATGCATGCAGTATGTTCAGGCATTTAAGGGGAAACTTCTCAACATCTAGCCTAGTGACATTCAGATTCTGATGTCATGTTGATGTCAATAAGCAAAGCATGCACGTGTAGAGTCAGCGTTTGGAAGCAAGACATGCAATTGCATAGACTTTGTGAGACCCTTATCAGCAACCACATATGACCATGCTCACAGTTTGCATGTGCAGTTCACTGTGCAAACTGAGCTTGCTAGATTCAAGTCAGACCTTTGTAAAACCTGCTCACCTGTACTCGTGTGAGAAGTCTGTTGACAACAGCCTACAGTCTTACTGTGCTCCTCAAGATGCACTGTATACATGCAGACAGGGGCGCTACAAAGTGGACCCAGACATCAAATTTTTTGCACTGCTGCCAGTGCATGGGTCCTTGGCCAAATATGTTGACCGTCCTGCAGACTTCTGTCAGATGCCCTGACATATGAGCAGGGTGCAATGGTGGAGCCCCTTAGCTGTGCAGGTCAGCTTCTGATACTCACACCATGCTTAGGAGCATTTGGGCATGTTGACTGTAAGCAGCATTTGGCATCTTGACTGATTTCAGCTGTATGCAATACGTTTCTGAGCGTGTTTTGAATACATGTACGGCATTGTATATACATATGAAGGTACCACATTGATGGACATGATTGCAGTATGTGCATTCAATATCTCAACCAGGCAGTCACAATTGTGATTGCAGTATAACAAAGATTGACACAGTATTGCAGAGCCAACAAGGCTGGTGGGACACTCTGCCTCATGAAACTTCCTGCTGTCTTGTACTTTATTTGCATGGCATGTTCACAAAGTTCACATCCAGAGCATCTTCCGGGTCTATTCTGGGTCTATTTAGGCTGCTCTGATGCTGACTCACAGCACTCATACTCTGTGCATCTGCTTGTTGACACAGCTTTGCATAATCCTTAAAGCTATTTGCATGTACATATGGTGTGACATGTCTTGTTGAGGGTTTGCCATGTTGGTGCAGTGCATGCATGCAAGAGAGCAGGAGTGGGGCCAGGCAAAAGGGTGGCAGTCCTTGGGGCAGGGCCTATAGGTAAACCCAGTGATGCCCTTCTTTTCCTTAGCCCACTGAGTATTATTGCGGCTGACTTCATAGGTAAGACCAGTTGTTCTTTGCCTGCTCAGACAAGCTTGTGTGTTTTGTCACTGTACCCATTTTTCCAGAGCAGTGATGATGCCAATTTGCTGATTGCAAGTTTGGTTATTTAAAATTGAGTAGCTTGCATGGACAAAGGACATGGACTGTGCACAACATGTGTTGAGCCTGCTTTGTATATTTCAATCAGACAGACGTGATCACAAGACAGTGGCATGTGCAGTGCACTATCATGTCGTGAAAATACACACTACGAACAGCATGGTGCAAGCATGGATGCATTTGCATGAAGCAGGATGCATATGCAGCTCATGCACTGCTCTCCAACAAGAATGCTGGCGGGTAGTACTGGCTCCTGCAGAAATGGATAACACATTGCTGCAGCATGCAGGTACGAGCAGCGTAGCAAACAAGCTACAGCTCTCCAGTCATGCTCAACACTCTGTTCAGCATTGCAAGGTCAGTTCAACTACTCAACTACTGGGTTACGCATGTAGCCATATAACCATTGGGTTTTGTGACACATGATGTGCCTGTACGGCCCAGATCTGTCTCTTCTACAACAGCATTGAATGACTTGTATCAATCAAACAAAGCGTTCTCAGAAAACTTGCCCAGTTACTGTCTGTTGACTCCCCTGATGAGTCCTAAAGACAAGAAATCTAATGATTGGTTGATCTCTTACAAGAAGTGTGGTTGTTGCAGGCTTGATGGTGTTGGCAGCAGCCAAAGCCTTTTCAGCCAGCAGTGTAGCCATGACAGACATCAGGCCAGGCAACCTGCCAGTGGCTCTCCAGCTGGGCGCGGCACATGCTCTGGATCAGTCTCAGGCCAAAAGCACTGCAGAGACTGTGGAGTCATTGAGGCCGAGGGCCCTGACATTGTCATCGACTGTGTGGGCCTCAGCTCAACCCTCACGGTACAATAATGATAATAACAACAATAATGATACCAATAATAATAATGATAATATTAATAGTAATAACAATAACAATGATGATAACCCTCACGGTGCGCTGCGTCCATACTTCTCACTTGAGGGTCGCATGCTGTGTCATATCGTTATCATTTAGTCGTGATAGGCATGTTGTACAAGGCAGCACCCAATGGTTGCCAGCATAGATTTACAAATCCTGCTGATGCTAAGAACCTACCCCATGAGGGGGCACTGGCTCTTGTAATGCTGTGTCATCATCAGCTGCTGATGCTCTGTGACTCTGTCATGTTGCTTTACCCATCGGCAGCAACTGCATTGGTGTATCTGACAAAAGTAGCGTCATGCATTTCTGTATTTACGTGAGCAGCGTATCAGTTACTTGTGACTGGTTTGCCACTGGAGCATTTGCAAGCCTTGATGCTCTGCTTCTGAATGCAGCACATGTCCTACTAGCCAAACCTATGCCAGCAGAACTAAACTAAAATTAGGCTGCAATGTTCAAGTGTTCATGCACCTGCAGCAAATGCACACCACAAACATGTCTGTTCTGAGTCAAGCTGCTATTGGCAGTGCAGGCATCACTGCTGCACCAAACACTCCAACAGGTTTGCTGGATGCTCCATCTTATCTGTGAAGGTTCATGCTGAGCAATGTCTCAGTACAATGCGCTTCAAATAGAGGATGCACCAAATGCCTTGAAGGGGGTTCCAGGCTGCATGTCATGCTAGACTCTCACCAGGGCCTGCTAGGCATTCTGTATGATCTGCACATGCCAGACTCCAGCGTTCCTTGCGTGTGACTAGTTTCCACCAGCATGAGCAATCACGCCAAGTCTGTAGAACATGGAAATGGCTCTTATGGAATGTGGAAACAGGAAGCAGTGAGAATCTCAGAGTCCAGGCACACGCTCAAACATTTGCCAGACTCACTATCAGGCCTGCATGTGGCAAGCAAATATGCAGTATCTGGAAGCTTACCTGTCCTGATATGTACAAATGCAGACTCTGGCATAGTTGCTTGCTGCAGACTTCAATGGAGTCAGTTGCACCTGGTGGCACTGTTGTGCAAGTGGGCTAAGGGGAGGATAAATGTTGTATTCCTGCCATGCAAGCAGTCTTCAAACAGGTTCACTTCACGGGCAGCTGGAGATACGTAAACATAGTCAGTGTTCCTGCCCTGCCCTGCCCTGCCCTGCCCTGCCCTGCCCTGCCCTGCCCTGCCCTGCCCTGCCCTGCCCTGCCCTGCCCTGCCCTGCCCTGCTCTGCCCTGCCCTGCCCTGCCCTGCTACATTTGTTTCTGCTCTGCCCAGCCCAATCCTGCCATGCCCCTAATTGCGCGTACTTCTCCAGCATGTTGCAGCAACGCCTGCAAGATGCCATGCTTGCAGCCTGCAGCAACACTTCCACTTGACGCACAACCATCCTCTCTCTTGTAATGCAATGTGCATTTCTGTCTGCTCTCTGGATGTTGTCTGTGTGCACCTGTTCATGCAGTCTTGGCTGAAGGTCACCACACAACTCAGGGTTAATTCTGTACAGAGCTCAGCTACAGAGCTCAGCTACAGAGCGTTGTGTTCTTTGCAGTTTCCACTATGTTTGGCTTGCTGGCAGAGGGCAAGATCCAGACTGAGCCCCTGATCACCCACAGATTTGGCTTCTCTCAAGCTGACATCCTGAAAGGCTTTGAGACGGCTGCAGCTGCCGCCAAAACAGGGGCCATCAAAGTGATGTTCAGCTGGTGATGTTCTGGATGAGATAAACAGCTCTCTCCATCATGATGATGAGGTCATGCTGCTGTTGGATGAAGAGCCATCCAGACAATCAGAGCAAGACTGTGGGATTGCAACAAGATGCCAGGAGGAGACATGTCTGCACAGCCAGCCTATGTTTAGTACTTAGCTTAATCAGCTTGATACATGCATAGGAGCCAAGCTAGATGCCATTTGACAATTGTGTTTCCTTTCCAGCAACAAAGCTATAGGCTTTCTCCAGCGGATTGAATGCATACAACCAAGGAGGCACTGATTTGCAGCTAGAGGCATTCTCCTGTAATCTGCCATATGGATGCATCCATCTTCTGTTGGACATGTGTATGTACTGCTGCCAGCACATGCTGTTGCTGCTGCATGCCACTTGACATGATGACTTGACATGATACTGGCATGGCAAAGCGTCAACCAACGTATCAAGCCCGTGCAAGTTTGATGAAGCTGTCTTTGTACTTGTATTCGATTTACGAACTAATCATCATGGCACATGCCTGTGTGGACAGACTATTAGTAAAGGCCATTCTCTGCTTGCACTGCTTCTATGTCTGTGTCCAGTCTTGAAAACTATTCACCATTGATATAGCCGTTGTCGTGTACTACAATGTTCAGTGTTTGCCATGCATGCCACATGTAGTAACATAGAGTTGTAAAATAAACGGTATTTCTGCTGCTGTTTGTGAGTCTCGCATACCAAGGTCGCGACGGCGATCACCGCCTGCCTGTACACTTGAATGCACTCCCGTGCATCACCAAAGCTCGTAACCGCTTGTGCTACCAAACTCTGCAAATTAGTGTATTCCTGGGAAAGTGTACCTGAGATCCAATCTTCTAAGGAACCGTTTATGACCTGTCTGTCTGCTGTCCAATGAATATATCAATGAGTCAATCAGGCAGTCAAGCTTGCTACTGACTATGCCATTGAAGAGGGGCTCAGCACTTATTTGACGTTCACCCAGCAACATTTCAAAGTGCAGTATGAACCTGTTATGATCAAAGCGCTGGCACAAACAGCCTGTACATTTATTACACATGATACAACCAGATCACTTGCCAACCTGAAGTGAGCTGTCAGATGTGGACATGGCTTCAGCTTGCAGGCAGTTTATTTCCAAAAAATGAAGTGGAGTACTTTGCTGATGGCATACTTGACATTCCACACAGCTGTGAGACACTGCACAAGCTGACCTGGTTGATAAGCTTCTTATGTATACTTGCTGAACCTGACAAGCGGTGAAACCAGAACAAGAACAGCTGAACCTGACAAGCGGTGAAACCAGAACAAGAACAGCCACTTCAAAGCAATAGCTCGTATCAACTGATGGTTATGATCAAAAAAGTCAGCCGCCGCACCCCTACTTGCTGCCAAAGACAATACCAAACCCAAATATCATGTATATGTATAGCAAAACAGTGGTCGAGATCCTGGACCTCTGGTCATGATCAGATCTAGTTGTTTGGGACCTTTGCAGTATCCAACTCAGCAGGGATGCTATTTAATCCTATTTATTTTATATTTAACCCTGAATGGCACCGTTGACACCAGCGGGGAAGAATCCTCCTGGTGTGCTGGCTGATCCAAGGTAGACAATGGCCAAAACCTCAGCTGGGGTACGGGAGAAAGCAATGTTGTATGGGCCAGTTGGCACAAGGGTCTCAACACCGTTCTGCATCACACAAGAGGCGTCTATCAGCACATGAACATCTGGCAAAGCCGATGCAGCAAATGCAGTGCCAGAGCGCCTGCACAATGGCAACCATGCATTAGCCTGCTGAAGCATGCAAAATACAGCTTGCAAATGATGCTATCCACAGAAATTCTTCAGCAACTCAATGCTACATGCACCTGTCACATTGCCACACAACAAAGCTGGAACACGCTTGCTTCAAAACGAACTTTGTGTAGGGAACAGTGAACTGCACAGGGAACAACAGCGTAAGCAGTGATCTCTCATCCATGACTGACAAACTTGTAACATCCCATACATTCAACTCTGTAACATATCTTCATAACAACTTTGTCAAGGCTGCTTACGGTGGTGATGCCCTCATCAGCATAGTTGGGTGGGGTGGTGTTGCTGGCCATGGCACTGACATTGCCACGCAGAGATGAGATGGTGTTGGCTGCCATGCCAAC